>Ga0208206_1000066_pt1 | contig 24737 bp, 21 predicted proteins | sample DeeseametaMP1483_FD_184187 | JGI IMG/M metagenome (GOLD analysis project Ga0208206, IMG submission 184187) | Marine microbial communities from the Deep Pacific Ocean - MP1483 (SPAdes) | ecosystem: Environmental > Aquatic > Marine > Oceanic | place: South of Fiji, South Pacific Ocean | collected... | reverse complement strand
CGCGAGCCGCCGCCGATGACGTGCGTGCTACGTGTAGTCACGTGTCCCTCGGCCTCGAGAGCGGACAGCGGCGTGTGGAGGGCCGAGCGGACCACTCCAAGGGACTCGGCTAGGCCCGGCAGGGAGAGCGCCCGGGGGACGTCCCATGCGCCCTCCAACTCGGTCCCGAACTCGGCCAGGCGGGCTAGGATGCGCAGTTGCGCCTCGGAGAGCATGGCGCGCGAGCGAAGGCACGGGTTCATGGGCGTTCACCTGCAGCGCATCAACCGACATGGCCGTTAATCCGACGAATCTGGACTTACCCGGTAAGCCCGGAGTCTACCTTTTTCGAAGGGCGGACGACCGAGTTACTTACGTCGGGAAGGCCACTGACCTGCGTTCGCGCGTGAGGTCCTACTTCGCGCCCAACCCCGACCGCGAGATGGTCCCTCGGCTGGTAGGTGACTCGGACCGCATCGACTTCATCGTGACCAAGAACCCGAGCGAGGCCCTGATTCTCGAGCGGCAGCTGATCCGCGAGCACAAGCCGCGCTACAACTCGATGCTCAAGGACGACAAGTCATACCCTTTCATCGCCCTGACCTCGCACGAGCACCCTCGCATCATCTACACCCGGCATCCACCCGAGGACGCACTTCGCTGGGGACCGTTCGCGGACGCCGGCGCGGCCAAGCGCGTCATCCAGCTGCTAAGGCGCCAGTTCGGCATCCGCGACTGTCCTGAACTACTGCCTCAGGGATGCCTCGCGATGCACATAGGGCTATGCCACGCGCCGTGCATCGACCCCTCCGGCTACGACACCCAGGTGAAGGCTGCCGTGAGTGTGCTGGACGGGAATGCCGGGGTTCTCATCGAGGCCCTGCAGGGAGATATGGACCAGGCCTCGGATGGCCTCGACTACGAGGACGCCGCCAAGGCGAGAGACCTGATAGGCGCGGTCCAGAGGACCGTCTCGCAGCAGGTCGTCCACAGCCGGTTCTACCAAGACTGCGACGCTATCGGCTTCGCCTCCCGCGGCGACACCGGCGTCGTGGTAGTATTGAATGCCAAAGACGGGGTCGTACAAGGCCAGATGGAGTACCCGCTGATCCACCGTGGCGACATCGCCGAATCGGTGGCTTGCGTACTGGCCGAGCACTACGCGGGCACCCGCCCACCGCGCATCGTGCTGGTCCCGGCCCCCATCGGCGAGTCGATGGGTGACTGGCTCGCAGAGCGGCGCGGCGGCGCGGTCGAGGTCAGAGTGCCGCAGCGCGGCGAGTTGGCGCGGCTGCGCAGGATGGCTGACCAGAACGCCGACATCCAGGTCGTGCGCCACCAGAAAGGGCGCTCCGGCAGCCTCGAGCAGGCTGCCGCTGACGACGGAGCCGGGATGCTCGGATTGGACTCCCTCGACCACATCGTCTGCTTCGACATGGCTCAGTTGCAGGGCGAAGAGCGGGTCGGCGCCTCGGTGGTGCTGCGCAAGGGCCGCCCTGCCAAGAAGGAGTACAGGACCTATCGAGTCAAGACCGACGCACCCGACGACCTGCGAATGATGGTCGAAGTCGTCGAGCGCTGGCTCAAGCGCCAGGAAGGCTGGCCAGACATGCTGCTGCTCGACGGCGGCCAGACCCACCTCTCGGCCATCCAGAGGATGCTCGACGGCCACGGTCTGACAGGACGCTTCCCTGTGGCCGCCCTGGCCAAGCGCGAGGAGACCCTTCACATGGAAGAGCGCGAGCCTCTCGTCCTAGGCAGGCACGGCAGGGTGCTCGTGCACGCTCGCGACGAAGCACATCGCTTCGTCAACCGCTACCACAGGAAGCGGCGCGGCAAGAGCGCCATGGACGACCCGATGGAGGAGATCGAGGGCTTGGGCGCGAAGAAGATCCAAGCGCTGCTGCGCCACTTCGGGGGCAGGAGGGGGATCGATCACGCGAGCGTGAGGGAGTTGCGCGAGGTCCCGGGAATAGGCAAGGCGATGGCGGAGCGGATCCACGGTCATCACAACGGCTAGTCTTCCCGCCAGTCGGGCGGTTTCTCGGATTCCTCTTCCTCGAAGTAGGCCTCGTCTACAACCACGACCTTGTCGTCGAACTTACCGAACTCGGCCTCCATGGCCAGTTCGGCCAGCTTCTGCTCCTCGGCGGCGGTCGTCTCCTTCCGCTCCTCCTTGCGCTCCTTCCTGAGCCTCCTGCGTCTGCTGATGAGCATCCCGATTGCGAAGAGCAGGACGAAGATGTAGGGGGCGAGCTCGCCGAGCACGAACATCCAGCTGACCTCGACTGTGTAGGTCACCGTGTCCGTGTTCTTGCTGCACTGCGCCCAAGTCGTCGCATCCGGGCATACGGGGGTCCTGTAGATCACCACCTGCCTTCCGTCGACCTCGGTCAGCTCTCCGAGCCCCATCTGGCTCTCGAAGGTGAGCAGCCTGATCGAGCTCGGCAGGTGAATCTCAATCCTAGCCGAGGAGCGGATAGTGCCGAAGACCATGTCCTCCATGATCGGTGGAATCTCGATGTAGCCCACCGCGTCCTCGACCTGAATCCCCGAGTCGGTGAATACCGGCGATCCGAAGGCCATCGACAACCTGTTGGCAATCGCGAAACCGATTGCGGCCGGCTGCACTCTGACGTCGATCCCATCACCGTGCAAGGAGGCTCTTACTAAGGCGTCGTCAATCTTCGAGCCGAGGCGCAGTGGCACGCTGTCACCGACCTCGGCGTTGCTGGGCATGGTGATGGTGTCGAACGAGGCGACGAACGGAGTCGCGGTGAAATCACCCTCGAAGGTGTACTCTCCGAAACCGAAGTCCATCGGCACCGTCGTGATTGGCCCGTAGGACGCGATGAGGTCGCTTGACATCGAGGTTATCGTCTCGGCGAGCTGCTGCATCCCCTCGTTGGAGATCTCGACATCGATGATGTCGCCCACGCCGAGGTCGAGCGGTGCCTCGAGGTCGGAGCCCGCGAGCAGCCCACCGATGCGACGGTCTCCGATCACCATCATCCTCCTCAGCAGGTCTGAAGGCACCGGATGGAGTTCTATCCCCTCTTCGTCGAAGTCGATCCCGAGCCTGTAGATTTCGAGCACGACCTCGGCTGAGAACTCGACCTCTACTGCGAATCCGGTCTCTCGTATCGCGAACTTCTCGATGTCGACCCTGATGTCAAATGAGACACAGGTCTTCTGGTTCGATCCGCAAATCAGGTCGGAGCTATCGTCCTCGCAGGGGTCTGACTCGATGCAGATGGGGTGCCTCCAGTCGAACAGCCTGGTCCCGGCGAAGCCGAAGTCCTGCCCACCGCCACCGCTCATGGGGGCGTGGATGACCACGGTTGACGACTCGCCGATGGTGGATTCTATCCACTCGGGCAGATGCAGGGTGAGCCTGAACTCGGTGCTGGGCATGTCGTCTGGTAGCAGGTCCTGTAGCCAGCCCGTGTCGGATGAGAGTTCGACCTCGACCACGTTCATCATAGAGGCCATGTCCTCGTCGGTCACAACCGAGAGGTCGATGCTGGTGATGTCGCCGCCGCTGTTCTCCAGCATGTTCTGAATCACCGTGGTAACCCGCATCGGGGTGGATTGGGAGGTGGTCTGCAGCACCACTGGCCAAGTCCCGTCCATGGCATGCCGCCCGTCAATGCAGTACCTGACTTCGAGGGACTCGTCGCAAGTCTCGCCCGGGGTGTGATGGAAACCGAGGCCGCCCTCGTCGTCTGCTTCAGCGAATTGCGGGGTGCCGAACCAGATGTCGGCACCGAGGGCGTCGGAGAAGGCCGTCGACATCTCCTCGATGGGGATTCCCTCGAGGATGGAAGTGAGGTCCTCGTCGACCTCCTGGTCGAGCATCCTGATGCCATCGGAGGTCACCCAGGGGAACTCGATGGAGCCATCGTGGAGCTCCGCGCCCCACTCGTCGAGCGTCTGCGAGCCCAGATGGTGGATGGCTATCTCTAGGTCGAAGCGCGTGTTCTGAGTGTCGGTGGCATCAACGATCAGGTCGACGACGAGCGAGGGCTCGGTCGGGTCGATGCTGGCCGTCGGGGTGTCGAGCTCGCGGTGGACGAGCCTCGAGACCAGTTCCACCGCGTTGGTGTTGGCCTCTGTGACGGCCTGGGTGTTGTCGATATGCAGTATCGAGTACATCTGGGGATGGCCGTCGAGCATCCTCGCCTTCCTAGCACCGGGAGGCTCGACGCTCTGCACGTTGGCGTAGGGAGGGGGGAAGACCGAGAGTTCGATGGAGTGGCCCATCGGGGAGCTGGCGGTGAAATCGGAGTTCAGGGCCGCCCCCATGGTCAGCAGCCCCTGCATCATGCGGTTGATGTCAGAGGTCTCGGGCTTGAGCCCGAAGGAGTTGGAGTCGACTTCCATCTGCAGTACGGCCTCGAAGCAAAGGGGCGGGTGGAACGGGTCGTTGTCGAAGCCGTTGACCTCGTCGATAGAGTCGAAGTCAGGATTGTAGACGCAGGTGGCGTCCGGTTGCGACTTGAAATCGATCTCTGACACCGTCGTGATGGTGGTCGTGTTGACGTTCGGGAAGTTGATGTCGATGAACTCCTCCATTATCTCCTCGACCCTCTCCAGCATCAGCTCGGAGACCGTGTCGCCGCCGCGGTCCAGGCTCTGGTAGTTCCGGATGTAATCAGCGGGTATGCCGTCCCAGGGCTTGCTGTCCCCCTCAAGGTCGAGGTCATCCAGCCCGAGGTCTTCCCTCGACATCTCGTGGACCACCAGACCCACACTCATCTCGACCATCTCCGCGTCCTCGATGTCGATCTCCACAGAGCTCCTCATCCACTCGTCGCCCGGAGTGTGGTCGAGCGCCGAGTCGTAGTCGTCGCAGACGCCGCTCGCGCTGTTCCAAGTCGAGCAGATGTCGTTCTCCACATCGGGCTGTCCGGGTGGCGGGTCAGCCGCGGCCAGAGGTGCTAGGAACAGCAGAACCAACAGCACGGCGGCGCGCTTCATACTGCTAGACACGCACTTCTGACCATAAGTCTGAATCCAAAATGCTTCAGCCTCAGGTCAGATGCGCAGGGAGGACCCACACCGCCGTCTGGCCGAAGCGGTGGGCGGGCTGCTCGCGGAGCAAGGGGCTTCGAATGAGGAGTGCATAGCACTCCTCGAACTGCTTCCGAGCAAGTGGGAGAGGTTCTCCGACGTCGTCCTGCTGCCGAGTTCGGCGTTCCGCGAGGAGTGGGGTGAATACACCTCGGACGGCCTCTGGAGGGCTGTGGCTGGGGCAATCGGGGCCGACAGGGTCGGCAGGGTGGGCGAAATCTCGGGCGAGATGCGCGAGAGTTCGGCGGAGATGCTGCTGGGCGATGACGACTGGGTGATGCGCCGCGAGAGCGGAGTCGAGTACGGCTACAACCTCACCCGGTGCATGTTCTCTGCTGGCAACATCAACGAGCGTCGCAGGATGGGCGAGGCGGCCCGCGCTGGTGAGGTCGTCGTCGACCTCTACTCGGGCATCGGCTACTACACGCTGCCGATGCTCGTCCACTCGCAAGTCGAGCACGTCCACTGCTGCGAGTGGAACCCAAATGCGGTGCGGGCGCTCGGCTCGAACCTCGAGAGCAACGGAGTGGCCGAGCGCTGCACCATCCACGTCGGTGACAATCGGATCACTGGGGCAAACCTCATCGGGATGGCTGACCGCGTCGTGCTGGGACTGCTGCCAACGTCGGAGGATGGTTACGAGGTCGCCATGGCTGCCCTCGGGCCATCCGGTGGGACCCTGCACGTCCACGGCGTGGCAGCAGCGGACGATCACGCCTCCTGGGCCGAGGGAGTCAGGCGGAGCCTGCAGGAAATCGAGCCCAGCTGCTCGCTCGAGGCGGGGCGGCCAATCAGGGTGAAGAGCTACGCCCCGCACTGGGACCATATGGTGCTCGACGTGGCGGTGTCCCGTCGCTAGCCGTCGAACTCAAGGCGAGCGACCCTAGCCCGCAGCCATGGTCGCAGACTGGCTGCTCGAGGCTGCAGCGCAGTACAACGAGCAGTCGCTCGAAGGCAGGGACGCCTACCCCGCGCACATACTGATGCCGGTCGAGGCACTCGCGCAGATACTCGACTGGACCTTCCAGTCCCTGCCCGACGAGATACTCGTGGGAATGGACGTGAATTCCGAGATGCCGCACAGGAGGGAGGTCGAAGACGCGTACTGCGGCGCCGACTTCGAGAGTGGGCTGTTCTCGGGGCAGGGATTCGTGCTCGGCGAGCCGCATCTGGTCAATCGGGGCGACTCGTACTCGGTCCACCACGTCCCCGAGGAGTGGATAGATGGCCTGTTCTCCGAGGACCGGGGCGTGCGCGGCGGTCGCTTCTCGTACTGGCTGCACACCCACCCCAACGCCTCGGCGATACCCAGCGAGGCGGACGCCGAGGCCGCGCAGTGGACCGAAGGAAGTGACATGATCCTGGGCGTTCGCTACTCCCCCGAGGGGATGCTGCCGTGGTTCGACGACATCGAGGGCGAGCGCAGAGAGCTGTCACCCGAGGAGGACGGTCGTCCCGTCATCGGCAGGGCGATCACCGGTCACCTGATCCACGGACTGGAGCTGATCTCCTTCCACAGGAGGGGTTTCGCGGTGAACGTGGTGCTGACCGATACTGAGGGCTTGCCAATCGGTTGGTAGACTCTCGTGAGTTCGGACTCACGAGGATTGGTCTCTGAAGACGTGCTCGCGGTAATGCTCCAATTCGGCTATGCTGCCTCGGATGTCATCGAGTGCGCGGTGCCCTGCTGGCTTGGTCGCCCGGGGGAGGTCGGGGTACCACCTGTCGACTAGTTGCTTGATCGAGGTCACATCGACGCTGCGGTAGTGGAAGAAGGCGTGCAGCTCGGGCATGTACCGACGCAGGAAGCGCCTGTCATGGCTGATGGTGTTGCCACATAGAGGGGGGACCCCCGCTATGCAGTGGTCATGCAGGAACTCGAGCGTCAGAGCCTCGGCCTCGGCCATCGGCATCCCATCGTTCCTGACCCTGTCGAGCAACCCGTTCTCGGTATGGTGGGTGAGGTTCCACTCGTCCATCTTGGCCAGCTCCTCCTCGGGCTGGGCTATCGCGATGGCAGGCCCCTCGGCGACCACGGTGAGGTCGCCCTCGGTGACTATGGTAGCGATTTCGATGATCGTGTTCTCGTCCGGCTCCAGCCCGGTCATCTCGAGATCGATCCAGACCAGTCGCTCATCGACCATGCTACTGGCGCTGGCGGGACGGTCTTAGGGGTTCTCATCCCAGGGCGAGTATCATAGCGCCCGGACCGTGCGCATGGGCGATGAGCGGCATAGGTTACATCGAACTGCTCAGGAGGAACTCCCCCTTCCGCCGTCTCTTCGCCTTCAACGAGATCTCGTTCATCGGCGACTGGTTCACCGTCATCGCCCTGTTCATAATGGCTGGGCAGGCCACCGACAACTCGCCTTTGGCCATCGCGGGCGTGCTGGCCGCGAGGAGTTTCTCGCTGGCGCTGGCCACGCCGTTCACAGGCATGCTCGCTGACCGGTACTCACGCAAGGGGCTCATGGTGGGTGCCAATGTCGCTTCCTTCGTCGTGCTGGTCGTAGTGCTGGGATTCGACCTGCTGGAGAGCCTGACATCGGTGTACGCCCTCGCTGTGGTGATGGTGGCTGCGAGGGCGATGTTCGACCCTGCTGAGTACGCCTACCTGCCGAACATCTGCGACGAGCAGGAGCTCCTGACGGCCAACGCCCTGACCTCGGGGGGCTGGTCGGTCGCCTTGGGCGTGGGTTCCGCGATCGGCGGCCTGACCATCTCGCTCTACGGCATCGAGACCGCCTTGTGGATCGACACGGCGACCTTCGCTGTGGCCGCTCTGGGAATCATGACCCTGCCTTCTGGCGGGCCGGACACCTCGGAGCGCAAGGCGGCGAGACTAGGGGTCGTGCTCGGGGAGATGACGGCGGGATGGAGGCACATCCTCGAGAGCCCGCCGCTTCGCAGGGTGGTCTTCGCCAAGGGGCTGTGGGCATCCGGTGGCGGGGCGCAGGTGTTCCTCCTCATCATCATCGGCATGGAGGCCGGCTTTGGCGATATGGCGGCCGGCATAGGCATCCTGTTCATGGTTAGGGGCTTCGGTTCCGGGTTCGGGCCCGTGGCGGGCCGGCCGCTGATGGAGAGCCCGAGGCTGAGGCCCTACCTCATCGGGCTGTCTGTCGGCGTCAGTGGCCTCTTCTACATCGCCGTCTCTGCCGTGGAGTGGACCGATTTCATCCTCGTTCTGGTGTTCCTCGCCCACGCCGCCAGCGGCTTGAACTGGGTGCTGTCAACCACTTTCCTGCAAGAGCGGACGGCGGACGAGTGGCGGGGCAGGGTCGCGGGCACCGACCATTTCGGAATCACCCTGATGATGGGCGTCTCCGCGTTGGCGGCGGGGCTCATCATGCAGTACGAGCTGCTCGGTCTCAGGGAAGTCATCGCCCTGACCGGTATGGTGCAGATCACCCTCGGGCTGGTTTGGATCGCACTGGCATCTCCCCATGAGAGGAAGATGCTAGACCAGCCTCTGCAGTCCGGCTAGGACTAGCAGAGGCGCGATCGAGAAGGCGATGTCGCGTATGAGCGAGTGAGTGGACGCGCGGGCGCGGGCTGTGATTCGCGCCTGGATGTCCTTGTCCAGCCTGTCCATGGCCACCGAGGCGGGGCCCCTGACCTGTTCCAGCACGGACTCGATAGCGTCCGCGCCCATGTCGAGCAGGTTGGAGACCAAGTCGGTGACAAGGTTCTGTCGAGGGGCCGGAGTGAGCTCGCCATCGACCATGTGCTCGACGTCGATGATGTTCCTCCACGGGCGCGGTATCTCGATCTCCTTGACTCCCTTGAGTATCTCGCGCCCGACCACCGCCGTCTGTACGACCATCTTGGCGGTGCTGAGGTTGTACTTCGCGAGCGTCTGAATGTCCCGGCGCGAACGTGTGACCTTGTTGAAGTCGGTAATCAGCCAAGCGGCCCCAGCTACGAGCAGCAGGATGACGCCGATCTGCGGCGTGTTCTCCCAACTCGGCCATCCGATGGGGCCGAACCAGACGCGGGCGCCGACGGCGACTATCGCAGGGAGCATGAAGGCGAGGACCTCGTTGGTGACAATCAGCCAGAAGCCCTCGATCGGCAGTTGCTTCAGCCTTGCGAAGAACCACTTGACGTGCTTGGTCCTCTCACCGGGTGGGGCATAGGTGTTGACCAGGTCGACGAGCGGAGGAGCGACGAAGACTATCCTCATGATGAACGGAATGGCGAGCATCAGCAGGTAGGCATCCCAAGGCGAAGCCGGGGGCAGGCTGGGAAAGGCGATGGCCTCTGCCATGGACTGCAGTGGCAACTGACTGCCATCAACCTCACTACGGCTTCACATCGATGATCCGCGCAAGGTCGCTGCTTGGGTCATAGCCGACCTGACCAGCACGAAGGCGATTATCGCGCCGCCGCCGAAGGCCAAGCCGATGTACCGGTGTGTGTCGAAGAACAGCAGTGCAATCCCGACCAGAGACAGGTACGAGATTATCTGGCAGATGAGGGAGAGCCGCAGGAGCATGATATACTCGATGTCGTGGGCGTTCTCGAACTCGTGGATGTAGGAGTTGATGAGGAAGAAGATGGCTTGGAACGGGAGGGCAGCGGCCAGAATGGCCAGACCGACAACAGTGAGCATGTCGGGATTGTCCTTGCTCAGTTCCAAGCCACGGAACAGCAGGTAACCCGTGTTCAGACCTATGATGGCGGCGTGGATGGCCCACGCCTTGTCCGAAGGAGGGCTCTCGACTCGGGCGCTTTCGGGGACCACGAGCGCTCTCGGCTTCGTGGTACAGTTGAAGATTACTCTCGATGAGTCGGCCTCAAGTGGTGTTATCGGGGAGGTGCTTGCTCATCCAGCACTTCCAGACAGGTGGAATCCTTCAGGGAATATCCCCCACATGACCATCCGCTTCCAGCAGCGCCGCAGTCCAGTCATTTTGAAAGACGCCTTGCGGATCAAGCGTATTGCAGACGGTGCGAAAATCATCGAACCGGGGGTAGAGAGAGGTCAGCTCGTCGGCCTCCAGTGGGCAGACTTTGCCCCAGTGCGGGCGCGCATGGAACAGTCGTGACATGCTTCGGGCCATGAAGCTCGCGAACAAGGAAAAACCAGCACGCCGTGCTGGCCTCGCGTAGCTGATGAAACTCAGCGCGTACCAGTCCTGCTCCCCGCCGCTGGCCATCGAGATCAAGGTGTCATCGGGAAGCACCCGCCGCACGCAGATGGGGTAGTGGTGGCAGTACTGGTCGTGAAGCTCGGCCAGAGCCTCTTGCATGCCGAGCTCCTCGATTCGCTGCTGGTTGTCTGCGGACAACGCTGACTCTCCCCCGCCAGCAACCTTGATGACTTCTTGGGCAAACCCGAGCGCGTCCACCAACTGGTCTCTGAGCACGAACAACTCGATCTCAATGTGCCGAAAGGCCTCGTGCCTCATCACCAGCATGGACGAGGAGCGGTCCGTGACCTTCCAGTTGCGAATCAGGAATACCGGGACGAGGCGTCGAAAGTAAAACCGGACCAAACGCCGACTTCGCAGCACGCGTTCCAGGAACAAGATCGGAAGGTGCAAGCCATAGTCCATCACCCCCAGCCAGTAGAGCCGGTACAGCCTGGCGAGGCGGGAACGCGGCCGGTCATGCTCACGCCGGTGTTGGCTGAAGTAGGACCAGTGCCAGGGGACGAGGTAGAACTGCTGGAGCGGAAATGACGCTTCGGCATCCAGGACGTCCGACAGCCGACGGGACTCGGTGAAATGCTCCTGTACGTTGTACTGTGCGCGGCAGCGGAGCTTCACGGCCAGGATGATCCCGAGCGAACCCAGTGAACAGCGAGCTGCCTGCAGCGGTTCTCCGGCGCTCAACTCCTCGATGATCGCCTGGCCGGTGGAAGCGTCATAGCGCGCCAGCCGCACCCCCACCACATAGTGCGACATGCTCTGGCGTCCCGAACCGTGAGTGCCAGTGGAGATCGCCCCGGCGATCGTCTGGGCCGTGATCAGACCCAGCGAATGCAGGGTGGCGCCGTCGCGATCGAGCTCTTTGAGAAGGCGCTTGATCTGGCATCCGGCCCCAACCGTGGCAACGAACTGGTCGCCGTCGGGCTCGAGCAGGACGTCGTTCAACCGTCGCAGGTCCAGCAGCACGCCGTCGCCGAGGACCGCATCGCTCCAGCTATGCAATCTGCCGACGGCGCGGATGCTCTGGCCGCGGTGCCTGTCGAGGATCTGCAGGACTTCCTGCTCGTCGGCTGGGGTGTAGGCCGCCGAAGGCTTCAGCACCTGGTTGCGGCCGAAGTTCTTGCGATGCACGCCCTGAACCACGCACCTGCGAAGGACGGATCAGTATTGAAATCCTCGACTTACCCATAGAGGTGCGAGAACTTGGCACGCACCTTCGCCAACTTCGGAGACACCACCATCTGACAGTACTGGTTCATGGGATTATTTGAGAAATAATCGACGTGATAATTTTCTGCCGGCCAGAACCTCTCCAACGGCACTACCTCGGTGACGATGGGGTCGGTGTAGTGGTCCGAGTAATCCTCGATAACGGCTAATGCCTCCTCGCGTTGTTCTTGGTCGGAATAGAGTATGATGCTCCTGTATTGGGGACCCACGTCATTCCCCTGTCTATTGAGTTGTGTACTATCATGGATGCAGAAGAACACATCGAATAATTGTCTGCGGGAGATCACCCCGGGGTCGTACGTGATCATCACGACCTCGGCGTGCCCGGTGCGCTTGCCGCAGACCTGCTCGTAAGTCGGGTTGTCGACGTGCCCACCGGAGTATCCCGGCACCGCCTCGCTGACTCCGCGGAGTCCCTTCAGCGCTCCCTCGACGCACCAGAAGCAGCCGCCGCCGAGAACGATGCTCTCCATCGCCTCACCTGCGGTAATTGGGCGCCTCGCGGGTGATCTCGATGTCGTGGACATGGCTCTCGGAGAGGCCCGCGTTGGTGATTCGGACGAAGTTGCAGTTGACCTTCATCTCGGCGATGGAGCCGTTGCCGGTGTAGCCCATTGACGAGCGCAGCCCACCGATCATCTGGTAGAGGGCGTTCTCAACTGGCCCCCTCGCAGGCACCCTGCCCTCGATGCCCTCGGGGACGTACTTACGGGTGTCGTCCTGTTCGGACTGGAAGTATCTCTCGTGCGCTCCCTCGCTCATCGCACCCAGCGAGCCCATTCCCCGATAGACCTTGTACGAACGGCCCTGATAGAGGATTATCTCGCCGGGCGACTCGTCGGTGCCTGCCAGCAGCGAGCCGGCCATCACTGAATCGGCGCCAGCGGCGATTGCCTTGGCGATGTCGCCGCTGTACTTGATGCCGCCATCGGCGATGACGGGGATGCCGTGCCGGCTGCAGACCTCCACGACGCTCTGGACGGCGGTCAACTGCGGCACGCCGACCCCGGAGACTATCCTGGTCGTACAGATAGAGCCCGGCCCTATGCCGACCTTCACCGCGTCTGCACCGGCCTCGATGAGCATCTCAGCGGCCTCCCCGGTGGCGATGTTGCCGGCGATGATCTGAGCGCCCTCGGGAGCCTGCTCTCGAATCGCCCTGACCGCGTCGATGACGCCGTGCGAGTGGCCGTGGGCGGTGTCGATTACCACGACGTCGGCGTCGGCCTCGTACAGCGCCAGCGCACGCGCCACGCCCTCGTCGCCGGTGCCGGTGGCGGCTGCGACCCGCAATCGGCCCCGAGAGTCCTTGCAGGACTTCGGATTGTCGCGACTGCGCTGGATGTCGAGAACCGTCATCATCCCGGCGCAGCCACCGTCATCGTCCACGACGATGAGCCTCTCGATGCGGTGCTGGTGCAGGAGCTTCTTGGCGACCTCCGGGTCGACGTGCTCGGGGACGGTGACAACCTCAGTGGTCATCATCGTGGAGACCTTGACCGAGTCGTCGGAGACGAACCTGATGTCGCGGTTGGTGACGATGCCGACCAGAGTGCCCGAGTCGTCCACCACCGGGAAGCCGGAGAAGCCGTGCTGGGACTTGACAGCCCTGAGCTCACCGATGGTGCTGTCGGGTGAGATGCTGACCGGGTCTAGGACGAGCCCGGATTCGAATCTCTTGACGCGGTAGACCTCGGCGGCCTGCGCCTCCGCGCTCATGTTGCGGTGGATCACGCCGATGCCGCCGGCCTGTGCCATGGCGATGGCCATATCGCTCTCTGTGACGGTGTCCATCGCCGCTGAGACCAAGGGGATGTTGAGCGGGATGGAATTGGTCAGGCGCGTGCCGGTGTCTACCTCTGCGGGTAGGACCGCCGATTCGGCTGGGAGCAGGAGGACGTCGTCGAAGGTCAGTGCCTCGGGTATGCCGTCTTGCGCCATTAGGTATGGCCTATGGCAACTCTACTTGAACGATTCCGTCACAGTGCCTGAATGTGCTGTTCGAGAGTTCGGAATGGTCGGAATCGCTGCGGAAATATCGCTTCGCAGGAGCGCCCCTCGCCGAGCAATTTCCCGTAGTCCCGCCGTCGACTTCAAGAACCCCTTATGGCCGCGGCCGGCCAAGGGAGATTGCCATGTACGAGCTCGCAATGATAGGCTGGCGCGAGTGGGTCGGGATACCCGAACTCGAGGACGAGCCGCTGCTCGCCAAGATGGACACCGGAGCGTGGTCGAACACCCTCCACGCGAGTGACATCGAGGTCGTCGAGTCGGACATCGAGACCCGTGTCAGGTTCCGCCTCTCGAAGGACGGCGATTGGGTCGAGCGGCCGCTGGCCGACTGGCGTCGCGTGCGCGACACCGGGGGCCACGACACCATGCGCCCGGTCATCCGCACCACCCTCGAGATCGCAGGCATGGACTACGACATCGAGCTCTGCCTGAAGGATCGCTCGCTGATGCGCCACAGGTTCATCCTCGGCAGGAAGTTCCTGCGCCACGGCTTCTGCGTCCACCCGGGGCGGCAGTGCATCCACTCCAGCGCGCGCTCGTTGCCCAGGATAGTCATGCAACTCTGAGCCCCGCTGGCGAGTGCTGATAGGCTCTTGTGAGTACGGCTGAGCGTGACGATGGATGGCAGGGAGTCTGCTTACAGCCTCGTCAGCGAGCCTTCGCCGTGGTGGCTGCGTGGCCTTGCCATCATCATGGCTCTCCTAGTCATAATGATGGCGTTAGGGGCTCTCTCAGGCATCCTCGCTCCCATGCTCATCGATAGGTATCTTCCCGATGACTGGGAAGAGATCGAGCCCTACCCCGAGGACGGGACGGAGGAGGATATCGCCAACTGGACTGAGGGCAAGGAATTCTGGGACGAGTTGGTTGACTACATGGACGGCATGATGGGGGTGTTGGAGTTCTCCGCCTTGTACAGCGGGTTGCTCGTGATTCTGGGGCTGTTCTGCATCCCTGTTCTGTGGAAGGGCGATCGCGAGCTCGGAATCAAGCTGGTTGGAGTCTGGATAGGAATCAACCTGCTAGGAGGAGTAGTGATGATGTGGATGGTGTCTAAGGTCGGCTTCTACCCGCAGTTCGACTTCGGACCGGAGGCTGGTGGAACTGAGATTCCTGAGGCCATCAACACGCTCAGCGCGATTGCGAGCGGCGCTCAGATTGTCATCTGCAACGGAATCCTGCTCGCTATCCTCGTCCTCGTCGCGAGTAAGTCCAAGCCCGAGACATCCTTCGACATACCCTCTGGATTCCGTCCGAGCGAGCCTCCCCAATCTTGAAGCATCTATCACTGCGCGGAAGGAGCATGGACCAGATGGTACAAGGCATACTAGTGGTGAACACGGAAACGATACCGGGCATGATGATCACCGAGACTCTCGGCGTGGTCAGCGGCTCGACGGTGAGAGCGAAGAACGTCTTTAGAGACTTCACACAGGGACTCAGGAACGTCGTGGGCGGCGAGCTCGTGAAGTACACCGAGTTGCTCGAGGAGTCGCGCAATGAGGCGATCGGTCGGATGGTGTCAGATGCTACGTCCAGAGGTGCGACAGCGATAGTCAACGTCAGGTTCGCGACCTCCGCTGTAACGGCGGGTGCTGCTGAGCTATTCGCCTACGGAACCGCCGTGAAGGCAGAGTGAGAGCCGAGGTGATTCAGGTGATCGATAGCGACGCTACCAGACGGAGGGTGCTGGCCATCGCAGCGCTGCTCTTGGTGGTAGGCTTCGCTGGCGTGGTCTCCGCCGCAGAACATGGGGGCGGTGGTGATAGTGGATTAGAATGGCTTCTTTGGGGCCCCTTGATTCTGTTTGGTATTATTATCACGATTATTGGCATCGTCTGGGCGGTCGGCTACCCGATTATGCTCGCCTGGGCAGTTCTGTTCAGCGGCAAGAAGCTGGATGACCAGATTGCCGACACTGTGCAGAGGGAGGGGCAGACGCTCGCTACTCTGGGAAGAGACCCTCTGACAACCATCGACGGCGGCTATCGCACGAACATCACATCGTGCGGCATCGTCTGGGCGGGTGTGGTCTACGGGCCCAGTCACTGGTTCCTATTACGCGGGTTTCTGAACAACCTGATCGGCGGCTCGATAGACGTCTTCCAGAAGGTCATCTCAGCCGGTAGAGCCGAGGCCATGCAGCGGCTGCGCGAGCAGGCCGTCGCCCACGGCTATGACGATGTGATCAACGTACGCATAGACACTTCAAACATGGCGCCACAGGGAGCCAAGAGCTTGGTCAAGGCCGTCGAGATCTTCGCCTACGGCACCGGCGTCAAGTACGGCTAGGACTCGTCGTAGATCGGCGTCTCGTCGAGGTACATCGCCAGATCGAACAGCCACCAAGTGATCAGATCGAAGGATTCCACAAGGTTCTGCACCCCTGTGGCGTTGTCAGTCACCATCATGTCGATCATCGTGTCGAGCGTGTCGCAGGGTGCGTGGTAGCAGTCAGAGCCTCCTGTCAGGGAGCCGAAGTCCATCGATACCACACCGAGCTGGTCGGCTACCCTCTCGTAATCGCTCCTGCCCCTTTGCGACTCGTGCACCGATATCGAGAGTCTCTTCTGGTCGCTGGAGTCCACGTCCTTCATCGAGGCGTAGCCCTCGGTGTTGTAGATCTCCCTGCCTAGGCGCAGAGCCTCGGCGATGTCATTGTTGTTCGAACCGACCCACTCGGTCAGCCTGACCATAGGCCACTGCTCGTTGATCTGGTTGTCAGTCTCAGGTATGATGTCGACTACGAGGGTGTAGTAACCCGGCCAGTTGGTACCGACTGCGTCCGCGTTGAGGTAGTTCGACAGGGTGACTCCCGACGGGATGTTCTCTATCCATCTGTCGACGCCGTCGTAGCCGTTCTCCTCGTTGGACCAGAAGCACACGACGAGTGTCCTTCGGTGGTCGAACTGGGCCAGCCCGCGGGCTGCCTCGAGTACCAGAGCCACGCCAGCGCCGTTGTCTTGCGCTCCGATGTGGGTTCCGCCGCCCGGCGGGCTTCCCGCCTCAGCGATGTCGAGGTGCGCGCCGAGGACCAGCCATTCGTCCGGGAACATCGTGCCCTCCTTGTAGCCGCAGACATTGACCGCGTAGGAGAAGTCGGAGATCCAGTAGCGGTGGATCTGCGTGTCGTAGCCCATCCCCTGCAGCTCGCCCTGCATGAAATTCACGGCCCTGATGTACGTCGGATCATACAGCGTGAACGGTCCCCAGCGCTCGTTGTAGCCCGAGTCGAGATCGGTGAAGACCTCCATCCACTCGTAGATGCTCAGCCCGTCGATGATGCCGGTGCTGTGCAGCGCCCCCTCCTCAACCGTGTAGCCCGACTCGTTCTCCCTCAGCACCGGGTGCTCTAGGTAGGGGTACGCCGAGTCATCGAACTCGCTCGAGTTGAACCACTCGGACCAACTCTGGTTGGTCGCTCGCAGCGGCCAGCCGTCGCGGCCGAGCTCGCCGAGCAGGAAGTGTGCCGAAGCCAGATTCGACGGCGCCAGCATCTCGATGGTGGTCGTTCCCGCCCCATCGAAGTCGAGCGTCGTCCCGTTGACGACGTATCCCGATTCGGCGTCGATGACGAGGTAGGGGACGTGGACGCTCATAGAGCTGGAAGAGCTGAACTCGACTGACTGGAAGTGCGCGCCCAGCAGCACCTCGGGAGATATGCTGAGGTCCTCGGAGAGTATCGAGGATTCCTCCTCAAAGGAGTAGCATCCGGAAAGGGGAGTGGCTAGGATGACGAGGGCGATGCAGAGCGCTGCGATACGAGGCATCGTCTGCGGATTGGCGCTGGCTGTATATCAGTTGAGTCGGACAGGGCAGTTTCAAGACCGAATGTCCCTACGCGACCCTGCCCTGACACGGCCCCTCTGGGGGGTGCGGAGTCGGAGGTGAGGACATGCAGAGCCCGATAACGCGCATAGAGCCGAAGATAGCGGCGCGTCTGTCCAAGCAGAAGTACCAGCTCGTCGGTGAGCACGGTGGCGTCAAGGTCTGCCACTGGACCAAGCAGAGCCTGATCAACGACCGCTCGTGCTACAAGGGCACCTTCTACGGCATCGAGAGCCATGGCTGCATGCAGATGGCTCCCAACGTGGATACCTGCAACCTCGCCTGCACATACTGCTGGAGGGAGCCTCACTCGGACACGCTGCACAAGATCGACGACGACCCGTACGAGCTGTTCCTCGAGTCGGTCCGCGGCCACCGTCGCCTCCTCACTGGATACGGAGGCAATCCGAAGGCCGACCCCGAGAAGTTTCGCGAGGCGCAGAACCCCAAGCACGTGGCCATCTCACTCAACGGCGAGCCCACGCTCTACTCTCGTCTCGGGGAGTTCCTCGATATCTGCCACCAGCACGGAGTCTCGACCTTCCTCGTCACCAACGGCAGCCTGCCCAAGGTCATCGAGAGACTCGACCCTCTGCCCACTCAACTCTACGTCAGCGTGGATGCGCCCAACAAGGAGATCTTCGACCGGCTTTGCAAACCGAAGTTCGACAAGGCCGCGTTCCACAAACTGGAGCAGACTCTGGAACTGCTACCGAGCCTCGACACCCGCACCGTGTGCCGCCACACACTGATCAAGGGCGAATCGCTGGGCCACCACGAGAACTACGCGCGCCTCGACAACATCGCCGACCCGGACTTCATCGAGGCCAAGGGGTACGTGTACGTCGGCAACAGCCGCAACAACCTGGTCATCGAGAACATGCCCAGCCATCAGGAGGTTCTCGACTTCTCGCACCGCCTAGCGCCACTCGTCGGCCGAGAGGTGCTCTCTGACCGCAGTGAGAGTCGAGTTGCACTGATTGGTAGGGAGATGATCCCAATCACCCTGCCAGAGAAGGTGCGCGAGCTGCCGAGGGACCTCGGCATCGCCAAGCCGCAGCGATATGTGCTGCCTCAGGCCTGATCATTGCTTGGGCCGCGAAGAGCCGCAGTTCGGACAGCGGTTCGAATCATCATCGGCGTACTCGTGACCGCATGCCGGGCAATTCTCCACGTAGGCCCGGTCTGAACCAGCTGCTGCTGTGGCTGCCGCGTCCTCTGATTGCAGAACTATCCGACCCGGCTCCAATTCGCCCACCGTGTAGCGCCCGGGCCCGCCGAGCTCTAGGAGGATGTCTGGCGGGAAGCTGACTGTCCCGAGTTCGTCGACCAACAATTCACGGCTCTGAGTGAGGGCGTCAAACTCCACTCCCTTGCCATGCTGAGCGACGAAGCGGCCGTCGCGCAACTCGAGTGAGCGATCGGCGAAATCACCTACATCTCTACTGTGTGTGACCATCAGGAAGGCTACATCCTCCTCCTCGTGCAACTCGCGGAACAACTCGAGCACGCTTTGTGAAGTGAACGGATCCAGAGATCCGGTGGGCTCGTCAGCGAGTATCAGGCGTGGCTTCGTTATCAGCGCCCTCGCGATAGCGACACGTTGCTGCTCACCACCCGACAAGTGTTCGGGCAGCGCCTTCATTCGCGGAACCATCCCGAGCCTGTCGAGAACAGCGACGGCTCGCCTCTTCGCCTCGGGAGCAGGCACACCGGCATGACGCAGTGGATGCATCACATTGTCCAAGCCTGAGAGGTGTGGCAGTAGGTTTCCCTCTTGGAAGATGAACGAGACTGTCGAGCGACGATGCTCGACCAAATCGCTGCCTTCCAACTTCGTCAGATCGGTTCCACCGAGGAACACCCGCCCGGCGGTGGGAGTCATGAGCCCACCGAGGGATTTGAGCAGGGTCGACTTGCCTGAACCGGAAGGTCCGACGACTGCCACGGCCTCACCTTGGCCAACCTCGATGGATAGTCCGCGCAGAGCCACGACATTGCCTTCCTCCGACTTCGATTCATAGACGTGGTACAGCGAATCGGCTTCGAGAATCGGAGTCGGGTTGACCATCTTCACTCCCCCTTCAGGACCGTTGCCAGATCCGCGCCTATCGCCTTACGAGTAGTTATCACGAGAGCCACCAGAACCGCCAGCAGCAGGATTCCCCCGACTTGCAGCAATTCTGCGAACGGCCAGACCAGATCCCGATTGATCAGGCTGGCCGAGCCTCCAAAGACCTGGAAGATGAGCCCGAAGAGATTGAACAAGCCATTGAACGAGTATGAGATTCCGATTCCGAGAAGCCCTCCGAGAGCCATGCTGACGATTGTAATCGATAGAATCTCGAAGAGCACGAGCCGCATCACCTGAGATGGGCTCGCGCCAATTGCCTGCAGGATGCTGAGCTCCTTGCGGCGCTGGCTCAGAACCAGACTCAGGAAGACGAATGACGAAGCGACTGCAGCCAGCGCTGAGACGACGAATTGCAGGCTCAGCAGGCCGGGTGTTCCATAGATTAGCCCACCATTCTTCTCGACGTCTCGGTGGGCTGAGGACCAATCCTGAACGCTGGCCACCGAACTATCGGTCGAAAGTTGGACAGAGAGGTCGCGCAGGTGCTCGCCATCGTCGTCGTAAGCGTTCTGTCCGAGGTCGAAGAACCAGATTGTCGAGAGAATCTGATTGTCCGCAGGGACGAGCGGCCCCGCCCATGCTCGAGCGGTCTCTTCGCCGATCAGAATCGCATTTTCCGCTCCGGACAGATCCATTCCGGGAACCCAATTGTGGTTGCCGACGTCCTCGAGGGTCATATTGGTGGTCTCACCGGAGAAGAAATTTTCCAAAGCAAATGAGTATGAGTTTCCGGTGCTGACATCGAGTGACCATCTCGCTTCATCGCCATGGGTGAATGTGCCGATCCTCCTCAGATCCGCCTTGGCCGCGTTCAGGTCATCACCCGGCAGAGCCTGTGCTGTCCAGTACAGCATGTCCAGTGCTTCATCTGTAACAATCCAGACAGGGGCGCCTACGAATTCATCGTCTGTCAAAGTGGCATAGTATTGCAGGACCGTTGCTGCACTGACCGTTGCTGAATGAGAACTGTCTCCGGAATCCCATGCAGTTGTCACGATCGAGATGGCTTGGGATTCGAACACCGGTGATGCGAACACGACCTTGAGGTCGGCTCCGACTGCTTGGTCAGCCGTCTTCTCATCGACCGCCGTGCCAGTGTACCCCTGGACGGCTGCCATAGTCACGATGGAAAGAGTCAGGACGATAATGAGCGCCAATCGCCCGACTCCTTCGGCCGAGCCCGAACCCGAAAGGCCGCGTTTGACGTCCTTCAGAAGCGGAGTCTGGCCGAGTAAGTGCTGCATCAGTTCAGGACCGCGCGAACCTAGACGGGAGAGCACGAGCGCCCCGCCGATCCACAAGAGGAATGGTCCGAATACTGCAAGCAGACCGTCGGCGAATGCATTGATGATGATGCCTCCGCCGCTGTTGTAATCAGCGAACATCTTCCATTCCTCCATCACCGAATCGGTGAGGGAGATCAATCCGAGGCCGAATACAATCCAGTGCAGCCAATATCTCGGCTCCTTCTTCGCCGCGACATTGGCGACGCCTTCGCTGATCTCTGTCTCGAGGAAGGCCTTCGTCCTCGAGCGACCGAAAAGCAGGGCGATACCGACCGTAACCACCATGGTGCCGATCATCGCCTTGGTCGACAGCACCGGTGGGGGTCGCATGTCATCGAATCTGAATTCCATGAAGCCCGTCGCCGAGAGGACGAATGGGATCGCTGCGATTGCCAGCAGGTAACCCGCCAACCAGGCTGTCACGGAGAATACACCCATCTCGGCGAGGACCATCTTCGACAATCCGGCCGAAGAAGCTCCCATCACGCGATTGATGGCCACTTCTCGGCGGCGTTGCTCGAGGGAGAGGTGTAAACCGTAGATGAGTACTGCAAGGCTCAGGACGATGATTGGGATCATGATGATGTAATCGAATCCCTGAACGAAGTAGAGTATGATGGTGAAGAAGCTGATGACCGAAGCCACCATGTCAACGGCACGCAGTTTCACGGTTTCCCCCGCGACCTCGTACTCACCTCCAATCTCTGACTGCCAGCCCCTCAGTTGGGATTCGGCCTCGGCGATGCTGCTCGTCGGCAGTGCGGATCTGTCCATAGCGACTGCGAGATACGCGTGATCCCCAGCGATGATCTCCGACTTGTCATCCAGACTAATGAGATCCCAGGGCATGTAGACCGGCTGGTTGGAAATCAGTGGGCTGCTGAATGTCCTATCATCGTAGATAGCAGCCACTGTCAAATTCTCCAGAGTTATTGTGACTCGGCAATATTCGTGATCGTCGTTCTCCCTGTCGTTGAAGAGGTACTCGTAGACACCGATGGGATTGTCACCCTCGCATGGATTCGTTGTGTTCGCAGCATATGTGAAATTCAGTATAGTGAAGGTGTCTCCTACTTGCACCGACCCTGCTGCTGCGAGTGCCGCGGGGATCACAACGCTGCGGTTGGTTACCGCCTCGGCGCCGCTCGAAGGCCATTCGCCTGAAATGGTGCGGCTGGAATGTCGAGCATGCAATTCGCCATCGTATCCGCCATCACCGATGAGGCGGATCGGGCGGAAACCATTGGTGGGAGGTCCGTTCTCCTCCGATTCGGGAAACATGATGTCTACGTTTTCCCAATTACTGTCGGTGCCATTGATAGTCGTCAGTTGTAGAGGTTGAGCGTGGAATTGCCGATCTCCGAAGAAGCCAGCTCCGTATGTCGCTTGGCGGCCGGCGGCGATGGTGCAACCGAGTGCATCATCGATTTCCATTATCTGATCGCATAACGATTCCATCGCGATCGGATCGGTGATTCGCAAATTTGACACCGAATGAAATTCGACGCGGTAATCGTACTCCTCGCCCTTTGTTCCCTCTTCTAGGAATGCGGACATCAGGCCCGAGCCGTATGCCAGCACGGTTGTGATAACTAGGCTTGCGAGAAAGACCCCGGAGAAGACAGCAGCCCCGCGTGCGCGTCCGCGCCAAGCGCTCAGCACAGCGATTCTTGTCGCATCGGGCAAAGAAGCGATTCGGTCCTTGAAATCCATCACGCCTCACTCCACCAGGCTTCCTTGATGTCCGAAGCGGCTACCTTGCCGTCCCTCAGCAGAAGCATACGGTCCGCCTTCGAGGCTAGAACTGGATCGTGTGTGACCATGAGGACAGAAATCGCATCCTCGTGACAGAGTTCCTTGAACAACTCAAGGGTCTCCTTGCCTGACTTGATGTCGAGATTGCCCGTCGGCTCGTCTGCTAGCAGGAGCGGGCGCGAGCCAGCGATGGCTCGTGCGATTGCCACGCGCTGGCGTTGACCGCCGGACAATTCGTCCGGCTTGAACGTCTCACGATCGCCGAGGCCGACTCTATCGAGGGCGGTGCGTGCTTCCTCCTCGGCTGCACTCGATTCGAGTCCGGAGAGTTCGAGTGCGAGTGCGACATTGTCGAGTGCTGACAAGTGGTCGAGGAGATGGAAATCCTGGAATACCCAGCCGACTCCGTGGCGTCGAAGTTCAACCAGATTACGCGGGTGATCCATGCCAAAATGGAATTCAGCCAAATCAATCGAACCGGCGTCGGCCTCGAGCAAGCCGCCGATGATGTTGAGCAGGGTCGACTTTCCGCAGCCAGACGGACCCATGAGGGCCACTAGCTCGCCTGGCTTCACCTCGAGGTCGATGCCTTCGAGAACTTCCAGTCTAGTGGCACCTGAACCGAAGCCCTTTCGCAGGTCCTCGACGCGCAGCATGCTACCTCCCAATACAAACGGATAATTGCTGTTTCCCCCCCACTATTCAGCGATTACAAGGAGATTGACTAGATAGCCCCCCTCCGGATGATGACTGTAGCCAAAGTGAGTCACTTGCATGCCGAATCATAAGCCCTGGAGAGTGCCTCGCCCTGTGCTTTCGGGCTCAGCGACGCCGTGACGTGTTCGATTAGTGATTCGTCGGGGTGTCTCGGCACCCCGCCCGCACGCTTCCATTCAGCGTGTATCCGCACTACCTCATCCACCCAGGCCATCAAGTCGGTGGCAGACAGCAGGCACCTGTCAGGTATGACCTCGTTGTGCGCGGGAAGATTGGCTGCGATGACGGGGCATCCGGCGGCCATAGCCTCTGCCGGAGGGTAGCCGAATCCCTCGGAGATGCTCGGGAACAGCAGCGCTTCGGCGTGCTGTAAGGCAGCGACGAGCTGTTCGTCAGACAACTCCACCTCGCTGCCGATGTGCAGCATGTGAATGTCCTGCGCCACCTCCTCGGGCAGGCTGGTGATGACGTCGCGCACGAAGTCCAGTCGCTTGCGCGGCTCGTCGCTTCCGACAGTGATGAGTAGACACTTCGAGTCGTCGTCGTGCTCGGTGAGTAGGTCGCGTGAGCGCGGGTTGCCCTCTGGGTCCCAGTAGTCGAGGTCTATCTGGTGTCGGACCAGCGCGGTCGGCTTGCCCGGGAACATGCGCTCGACGTCCCTCTTCGTCATCTCTGAGATGCACATCAGGAGGTCCGCCCGCTCCAGCCCGGCCTTGAGGCGCTTGAGGTCGCGACGACGGAACAGACCTGGCCTCTGATCGCCCACCGGGACCCTGATGTCGCCGGCCTTGATCTCGCGGGGCCTGAGGTGGAAGAGGTCGTGGACTGTCACGACCACGGGTAGCTCACAATCCTCCGGGACGAGGTGGGCCTGCTCTTGGTCAGTGATGTGCAGGATGTCGGCATCCGAGCCCTCCATCGAGGTGGAGACGGATGCGGGGTGCTTGCGCCATCTGGTGAGCAGGCGGCTGGGCGCGAAATGCAGGATGGCGTGCTCGAGAGTGATGACCTTGGACCAGCCTGGCACCAGAGCGCTTTGGAGCAGTGACTCGATTGCGTGGTGGGCGCGTCCCAGACCTGTGCTTGACGGAAGGGCAGCGCCGCGAGCCAGTACAACCCGCTTGACCATGTGGCCACCAAGGCGTATCGGACTTAAACGAGGGCGGGTGATGGGTCAGGTATGAAGAGTAATGGCGAGCGGGGTGCTGCGGTTTGCGAACTCGTCGTGGCCAAGGGCAGTTTCGCAGTGATGGGCGGGGCTGAGCGCGACCTGATTCGCAACCTGCCGGCGCTCTCTCAGACGTTCTCGGTCAGCGTGGCCACGCTTCACCCGGTCCCCCAGTTGGATTCCCTGTGTGCGGAGCTCGGAGTTCACCTGATCAGCCCCAAGCAACCATGGGAATTGCCCACCGGAGCCTTTGCTACCGTACTGGACACGGGGATGGACAGCGCATCCGATGCTTGGGCAGGATGCCCCGGCCTGCTCGACGAGATCGCCGGCTCGGATGCCGTGCACCTCGTGAGCGGTGACGGCAGCCTCGCGCTGCTCGAGAACGTGCCCGAGAC
>Ga0208206_1000053_pt1 | contig 28610 bp, 23 predicted proteins | sample DeeseametaMP1483_FD_184187 | JGI IMG/M metagenome (GOLD analysis project Ga0208206, IMG submission 184187) | Marine microbial communities from the Deep Pacific Ocean - MP1483 (SPAdes) | ecosystem: Environmental > Aquatic > Marine > Oceanic | place: South of Fiji, South Pacific Ocean | collected... | reverse complement strand
GAAACAGGACTTTGCATAGCCTTGCAGCCACCCGATTCAGGTGTACAGGGCGAGAGATAAAAGCGAGGGGATGGGATGCACTCAGCGAGAACCTGTCGTCCCTGTACAGTCGCTCATTGGAGCCGGCGCTTGATAATCGTTGCGAGATTTCAGTCATTAGGACCAAGAAACGCTGTATTGAGAGCCTATCATTGGATAGTAAGAACCTCTGGTCCGCCTTCGGTAACGAGCACCGTGTGCTCGAACTGTCCGACGTTGCCGCCATCGGCGTCACGCAGCGCCGCATAGACCTCTGCGAACCTGATCGAGATCAGTTTCTTGACCAGGGCATTCCACTTGCGGCGCAACGACTCGTTGTCCTCGCCGGGGAACGGCTTCACCAACAGGGGGTAGGCCCAACGCTCGGCGAACGGGAGCGTGTTATACCTCTCTTCTATGTAACGAGCCATGGTCGCGCCGAGTGGCTTGAGTTTGCCCTTGGCTAGGGCCTTGCGAATCTTGACATCGCCAGTGACCCTCAGGATGTTGGAGGAGCCGACAGGAGGGACATTCTCCACCATACCGGACTTTCCCGTAGTGTTGAATGGCTCGACCGCATAGATTCCGCCGACCTCCACGTCGCCCTTGAAACCGGGGTTCTTCGCTCCACACGAGTACGATGGGATTGAGGTTCCAGCGTGCAGGTTCCAGCGCTCGAGCTGGTGCCCGCAGAGGTTGCGTATCGGCTCGAAGCCCGCATCCTTGGCCACCTGCTCGGCAGCAGCCCCTATCTCGTGCCAGGGGGTTCCGGGGTGCATCTTCTCGATGGCAGCGTCACGAGCCTCCTCGGCAGCGCGGATTTGATCGGTGTGTTTGCCGCCACCGCCCACTTCTACGGTGAGCGCGTTGTCGGCGATGGCGCCCTTGATGTGGACGCCGACGTCGAATTTGACGAGATCCCCCTTCTGAAAGACCATCTCCCCCTCCAACCCCTCAGGAGGCTCGAGCGCGGTGTTGGTGGTGTAGTGCGCAGCCATCTCATTGACGGAGATGGTTACGGGGAAGGCGGCGTGCCCTCCGTGACGCTTGATGAAGCGCTCCGCGGAGTCGATGACCTCGTCCCAGGACTTGCCGGCTGTGATCTCGCCCTTGATTCCCTCGATGGTCCTGCGAGCGACGTGGCCGGCATCTCGCCACTGCTTCAGGTCTCCTTCCTCAACCATGTGAGAATCTCCTCAGTGCTAACTACTCCCTCTCTCAATACCTCGGTATCACTCAACTGGGTTGAACCACAGACCGAATACCACGCTATCAATGTACTGGGTGCCCCTCCGGGACACACACCAGACACGCTCGATACCCCCTCTCCGGTGGCTGATAGGAGGCGCGTTGCCTCGTCGCAGTCGGAGACTGGCTCCTCACCGCTCCTGTTGGCACTGCTCGCCGTGAGCGGGCCGGTGATTGCGAGCAGTTCCTTGGCCACCGGGTGAGCGACGACTCGGATTGCCACGTTATCGCCCCCGAGTCGCGCGTCCAGAGTCTCGTGGGCTCGCAGAACCACGGTCAGCGAGCCCTCTGGGAAGGCTGCGAGGAGGTCTCGCACGTCGTCGGGCACCTCGACCAGCGCGGCGGCCTGTTCGAGGCTTGCCACGCCAATGCTGACAGGCATGTCAGCAGGCCGCTGCTTCAGCTCGTACAGCCCGTCGAGCGCAGCCGGCTCGGGCAGGCAGCCCAGCGCCGGCTGGGTCGTGGTAGGGTAGACGATGCACCCGCCTGAAAGCGCGCACTCCACTGCATCCCGCATCTCCTCACCTACCTTATGTGGCGCCTGCTCGCCGGCGGCAGCGAGTCTGCATGCGCAACGATGGAGCCCACGTGCAGGTCGATGTTCGACTGGTGCGTGTGGCGCTGTGAGATCCTCGCCAGGTCGTACACTCCGAAGTAGAGGTTCAGGACCGGCAGGAGGTAGAGCAGCTTGCGCAGCGCCCTCCGGTCCCACATCTGACTCGTCATGCCCGAGCCATCCTCGGCAATCACCGCGATGCCGAACATGCGTTGTCCGAGCGAACGTGAGAAGCTCAGTCCGGTGACCCTCCAGTACAGCCAGTGGGCAATCAGTACGACCGAGGCGTGGGCGAGGGCGTAATGGAAGTCCGGAGAAGTCCAGAGGTCGATGTTCCAGGCGTTTATGACCTGCCTTCTGGTCACGACCATCAGGATGGTCGTCACAATCACGACGTCCACTGCGAAGGCAGCCATCCTCCTGACTCCGGAAGCCAGTATCGTGCCGTCGGGGATCGGCCAGTGTCCGCCGTCCCCGGCAGAGACGATCTGCTTGGCCAGAGTGCCACCACTCAGGTTCAATTGAATGGGCGAGTCGTGGTCAGTCATGCGTACCTCTCAGGCCATTCCGAGCAAGTGCCACGCCTCAAGGTTGCGACTTCGCACGTGTTCTAGCCACGCTGCCCAATCCTCGTCGCAGCGCAGCGTTTCGGGGTCCCCGACCACGATCAATCCACGCTTGGCGCGGGTCAGCGCGACGTTGAGCCGCCGCGAGTCGGCGAGGAAGCCGACGTTGCCATCGCTGTTGGAGCGCACGCAGGAGAATAGGATGACTTCCTTCTCGCGTCCTTGGTAGCCGTCGACGGTGTGGACCTCGACCCCGTCGTACTTCTCCGGGACGCTGTCGCGGATCGCCCTGACCTGCCCCGCGTACGGCGTGATGATTCCGATGTCCTCCTGCTGCAGCTCGCCTGCGTCCAAGAGCCCCTCGAGCAGGCGCGCTATCCACGCCGCCTCGGCCGGATTCTCCTTAGATGCGCCGTCAGGTGCTGTCACTTCGCCGCCTTCGAGTGGGAGGAAGGCGATCGGCTGCTCCCAGTCGGGCCAAAGCAGACCGGCAGGTGTCGCCCTGTCCTCTGCTGCGACCCCGTCCTCCAGCAGACCCCCATAGAAGCGCTCGTTGGGGAAGCAGGAGATCGCCGGGTGCATTCTGTACTGGGTTCGCAGCAGCAGCGGCTCGATGCCCATCTCAGTTATCCGCTCGAACAGGGAGCGGCTCAGACCACCGTTCTCGGCGCGCTGTGAGATGACTGTCGGTGGCAGTTGGCAATGGTCCCCGATCAGGACAATCTGGCGTGCGCCGCGCACCAGAGGAACCAGAGCAGCAGGTTCGGTGGCTTGCGTGGCCTCGTCGATGAGGACGCGGGAGAACCTGCGCCCGTCCAGTATTTGGTGTCCCGAGCCAATGCAGGTGCAGCACAGCACCTGAGCACGGTCTAGGATGTCATCCCGCATCTGCGCCTCGATCCGGCGAACCTCCTTCCAACCGCGCCTCAGATCGCGGTACGCCAGCCCCTTTTCCTTGCCCTTCATCCCCTTGACTCGGCGATCGAGTTTCTCGTTTGACTTGAGCCAGTGGTCGAGGTCGCGATGCAGAGGATGCTCCTCCATCTGGGCATCCATCGTCGCTTCTCTGAGGCTCTCTCTGACCTTGACGGGCTGTCCGAGACGCACGGCGCGGATATTGAGGGAGAGCAGACCCTCGAGCAGGTTGTCGACCGCGACATTGGAGTCGGCGACCGCGAGAATGGTTCCAAGGTCCTGCTTGGCCCAAGTCTCGAGGATGCGCACGCCGGTATGGGTCTTCCCGGTTCCCGGCGGACCCTGGATCAGAGTGAGACGCTGTTCCAGAGCGGCTTGGGTGGCCTCCCTCTGGGCCTTGTTGAGATCGGAGGCCAGAGAGGTCGGTCTGGAGCGTGCGACCCCTAGGTGAGGGGCCAGCGAGGCCGTACCGACGGGGTCGTGGACCAAGCCGAGCAGGAGGTCGCGCATCGGAGCACCGCCATCCTCCTCGAAGATTGAGTTCAGAGCATCGCGCATCCTGTCGTGCGCCACCCTGTTGGCGCCTCTGTCCATCCTCCAGGTGTCCCTACGTAGGCCGGTGGGGGCCTCGGGCAGGACGATGCGAATGAAGAAACGCGTCCGATTGCTGACAATCGCCTCGACCGGCTTCTCGGAAAGCGGGTTGCGACGGCTGAGCATCACGATGTCGCCCTGCCTGAAGCGATGCATCCCGAAGGCCTGCCTATCACGCCTCACCAGCTTCACGATGCGCTGCCCGAACAGCCAGCCGTCGGTCTTCGCGACCAAGTCGAACAGCGCAATCCCGTTTGCTGCGAGCCTGCCATCGGGCCATTCGCGAAGCCGCTTCTCCGTCGCTGCCAGCTCGTCTTCCAACTCCCACCCAATCAGATTCAGATAGGCCTCGTGATGATCCTGACTGCGATTGAAGCGCGCCGGCAACTCCCTAGGGTCGTCTGCCACGCACAGCCGACGAACGTGCCATCACATCACGATTCCCTCTATCACGGCCGCCACCGTCCTAGACGGCGGGCGACCAACACCGGGTGAATATTATACGGAGACTTTCGACGAGGACGGGCATCTAGGAGGGGACTGGATGGTGTTCGACCGATTCAAAGCCTGGCGAAAGCAGGAGGAGGTGGGTGTCGAATGCCCGTTGTGCCAGCAGAGGAACCCCGAGGGCACCGAGAATTGCTCTCGTTGCTCCTACCAACTGCAGAAAGCCTCTCACCAGCAGGAATCGACTATCGATGATGAGGTCGCCACCGACCTCTTCGACGAGCTCCTTGAGCAGATGGAGGAGGACGACAGCGACGAGATTATCGATTGGTCGAAAGCCTCATTCACCATGGACGATATGACGATTGAAGTCAAGCAGTACGGCAAGGACGACGCGGTGCTGACGAAGCAGAAGCCGTCCTTCGCCATGACCGTCGACCAACCAGAGCCATCGGACGAGGAGGATGTGGAGTACGAGCTCAAGCCCGGGGACGCTCCCGAGTTCGTTACTAAGTTCGAGGTCCCGGAGATCGAACCGGAACCGATTGAGGCGATTCAGACGCAGCAGATAGAACTCGTTCAGCCCACCGCCGACGCACCTGAGACCGTCGAGGTCATCTCGGCCAGTGAGATTCCGGACACGAACGGCGAGATGGCTGAGGTCCAAGGGTCTGAGCCGGCACCGGAGCCCGAGCCAGAGGTGGAGCCCGAGGCCGATTCCGGCCTTTCGGACATGACCGTGGACACTCTGAAGAAGATGGCGAGGGAGCGCGGACTGACAGGCTTCTCCAAGCTCAATAAGTCCGATCTGATAACCCTGCTAGAGGCCGAGCCGGAAGAGGCTCCGAGCGAGGTCGAGATACCACCACCTCCAACCGATCTTCCACCACCGCTGATGCCCCCGGCCCCACCATCCCCTCCAGAAGTCGACGAGGACCAGGAGCCGATGCCCATCCCACCGCCCCCGGTTATTCCGCCCATCAGTGCCAAGGCTCCTGAGCCCGACAACTACTGGCCATGGGCTCAGCAGGACAAGTGGTCTGATCGCAAAGTCGCTCTTCGGGTGAAAGCGGCGATGGAGGCGGCCCGCTCCAGGGACATCGCGCAGTCCACCGTCATCATCGACGAAGTCGGCCCCCATCTCGGCGACCGCCCCAAGCTGGTCTACCCCGTGGGAGCCCTGCTGCAGAGGATAGGCCGCTCGAATGCGGTGGACGCTCTTTTGAAATCGGCCCAGAAAGAGCTGCCCAGCGACCCGAATGTGGCGACGGCGAAGGCGAAGTTGCGACCTTGATGAATCCGTAGCCCTGATGCGATAGGACCGCTGCCGGAACTCCGTGCTGAGGCGTGCGACGGCCACTATTCGGGTCGATGACAGGCTGGTGCTGAGGCCTGCGACGAGCGAGTACGGCCCGGAGATGATGGAGGCCTTCGAGGAGACTTGGCCCGAGGTCAGCAGGGCGATGCCTTGGATTAACCCGGACCGGCCCATCGACTCCCAGATAGTGGACTTCCTCACCGAGACCGAGCGAATGGGACGGACCGGGATGCTACATCATTGGTTGATGATTCGACCTTGGGACGGAACTCTTCTCGGACTGGTCGGATTCGACCGCGTGACGCGCTCCGGCAAGGCAATCTGGAACCTAGGCTACTGGGTCCGCAGCTCCGAGCAGCAGCACGGCTTGGCACGCAGGGCCATAGACGCCTCGCTGCTCTGGCTGGGCGAAGCAGAGGAGCTCTGCGTCGAGCTCAAGGTCGACCCCCACAACCATGCTGGTCGAAGCACGGTGATGCGAGCGGTCCGCGACTGGGGAGGCGAGCGCTGCGTAGATGGAGACTCGGCCATCACCGTCGCAGGAGTTCGAACCCTTCACCAGTGTCATACCATTGTTGTAGGCCCGGACAGAGGGCCGTCGAAGAACAGCTAGCTTCGTCGAATCACATCATGCGGGAGATGACGCGTTCGGTCTGTTCACTGCTGAGGCCGAGCTCGCGGAAGGCGAGCGGCCCGCCCTCGTCGAGTACCGGTTCCTGTTCTCCCAGGGTGAGCCTGGTATTGGTCTCGAAGAAGACGCCGGTGTGAATTACATCCCCCCAAAGCATCGCCTTCTCGATACCCGCCTTCCAGTCGCTCGCATCATGCTCGATGTCCTCCAGTGGCTGCACCCGTGGCCGGAAGAACTGGTAGGTGTTGACCTTGTTGAACGTCACACATGGGCTGAACACGTCGAGTAGGGCGAATCCCTCGTGCTGGATACCCTCGACAATCAATCGAGTCAGTTGCTTGATGTTGCCAGTGTAGCCTCTCGCGACCCACGTCGCTCCCGCCGTAATCGCACTCGCGATGGGGTTGATTGGCAACTCGACGCTGCCGAACGGGGTGCTCTTGGTCTTCATGCCGACCTCGCTGGTGGGCGAGATCTGACCGGTCGTTAGTCCGTAGATCTGATTGTTCATCACGATGTACAGGATGTCGAGGTTACGCCGGCTGGTATGGGTGAAGTGATTCCCTCCGATGCCGTAGCCGTCTCCATCTCCTCCGGTCACTATGACATTCATCTCGTGGTTCGCTAGCTTCGCCCCGCTCGCGTGCGGCAGCGCCCGCCCGTGCAGCGTGTGCATCCCGTACGAGTTGAAGAAGCCGGGGAAGTTCGACGAGCATCCGATGCCGCTGATGGTGAGGATCTCATGCGGTTGCAGACCGAGTTCACAGACCGCTCGCTGTAGGCCGCTCAGCACGCCGAAGTCGCCGCAGCCGGGGCACCAATCAGGGTCCACCTTGCCCTTGAAGTCCTTGGGTTTCAAGCTGATTTGCACATTCGTATCGCTCATTCACTCACCCCTCAGACTATGATTTCCTCATACGGCACCGACAACGCCTCTCCACCCGCCAGTTGGTCTTGAACGGCGGCCGTGAGGTGATGCGGCTTGAACGGCTCACCGTCATACTTGCGGATGTGCCCATCCACTGTGAAACCGGTCTCGCTGCGCAGGTAGCGATGGAAGAGCCCGGTGTAGTTGTTCTCGACTATGATGGTGCGCTTGCAGGATGACAGCAGCTCGTTCGCCTCGTCAGCGTGGAACGGGACCAGCCACTTGAAGTGCAGATGATTGGCGACCACGCCGGCCGCCGCCAGTTGTTCGATGGCCTCTTGGATGACGCCGGCGGTAGAGCCCCAGCCGACGAGAGTTACCTCAGCATCAGCGGGGCCGACGATTGCCGGAGGAGCCAGTTCAGCCAGCAGACCATCCATCTTGCTCTGTCTCTTCTCCACCATCGCCCGGCGCTTGTGCGGGTGGGTGAACTCATCGCTGATGAGCACGCCGTCGGGCATGTGCTCGTCGGTGGACACGACATGCTCGTAGCCGGGGATTCCTGGGAGGGCACGGGGCGAGATGCCGCTGTCGGTGAACTTGTAACGCTCGTAGTTCCCAGCCTCCTCTCCAGCCTCGGTGATGAGCTCCCCTCGGTCGATGACCGGATGCATGTCAAGCAGTTTCGGGTCGATGGTCGAAGTCTCGTCGGATATCAGCAGGTCGGAGACGATGATTGCCGGCAACTGGTACTTGTCGGCGAGGTTGAACACCTCGGGGATCGTCTGGAAGGCGTCGAGAGGATTGCTTGGTGCGAGGATGAGTTTCGGGAAGTCGCCCTGACTGGCGCCGAGCACCTGCCACAGGTCACCCTGCTCGGTTTTCGTGGGCACCCCGGTGGAGGGGCCGGCACGCTGCACGTTGACGACGACGATGGGCACCTCCATCATGGCGGCTGCACCTATCCCTTCAGTCATCAACGCGAATCCGCCACCTGAGGTGGCGCACATCGAACGACAGCCGGCGTGGGCCGCTCCCACAGTCATGCAGATGACGCTGATCTCGTCTTCGACCTGACGCACCATGATGCCGAGTTCGCGGGCGTTGGCCGCCATCCAGTGCAGGATGCCGGTCGAGGGACTCATCGGATAGGCGCAGTAGAACTTGACACCGGCACTGGCCGACGCCATGGCGAAGGCCTGATTGCCCGCCCACACGGCGAGAGGCGCACTTGGCTGTGGCGCTTGCTGCGCTGCAGGCTGGAAGTTGGCCGCCGAGTGTTCGTACGCCGCCTTTGCCACGCGCACGTTCTCCGCCACCAGTTCCTCGCCCTTGGCCGAGAACTGGAAGTCGAGTACGTCTTCAAGGGCTGAGAACTCGACTCCGAGGAGCTGGCATGCGACAGCAATCGAAACCGTGTTCTGGATCAGTTTGTTGGAGCCCTTTCCAGCAAGTTCGCCAACAGCCATCGGGCAGAGCTGAACTCCTTCGGCCGCCTCTCCAGGTTCGATTGTGTCGCTGTTGAAGATGACCGAGGTGCCAGGGCCGAGGTGCTCGAGGTGTCGGTCCATCGTGTCCTGATTGAGGCAGATTATCAGGTCGATGACATCGCCATGGGTACGGATCTCGCGGTCACTGCAACGGACGGTGAGGAAGGAGTGGCCACCACGGATGATGGATTGGTAGGCGTTGTAGGCGTACATGTGGATGCCCCGGCGAGCAAACAGGCGAGCCAGGATGTTCCCAGGAGTCGCAATGCCCTGTCCAGCCGCGCCGCCGATGCTGATTACGTAATCGAAAGAACCCACATTACTCACCCACCAAGCGCATGTTCACGCTGCTACTACCTCTGCCCTGTAGGGGTTCGGCCGACAGGACCTGCTATTATATCGGTTCCTCCTTCCTCTCCTGCGCCCGCGAATAAGATGCAGTGAGGGAATGAGCCGGTGACTCAGTTTCCCGGCACGACCTCATGCGCCGACATCATCATCGAAACTCTGCCACGGCAGTCGCTCGAACGCCTCAAGCGCTGGCGAGTTCAACGAGAAGTTGTGCGCCAGTGCCTGCTCGAGGCTCACCCAGTCAGGAGTTGAGCCGTCTATCCACTCATAGCGGTGCCCGGGGATCAGCCTCCAGTCACCGGGCAATCCCCTGAGGAGCTCGCGCGCGTACAGCACGCTCCTCCACTGCGCACCCGGGTCGCTGCCGGGCAGGTCGACGCGCCCGGAGTGCGCTGTGAACAGCAGGTCTCCGGCGTGGTAGACTCCGTGCCCGTGGAAGGTGACGTGGCCGGGAGCGTGGCCGGGCGAGTGCGTGACCCCGAGCCTGATCGATCCGGCAGACCACTCCACGGTGGTGTCCGGCTCGCTGTCCCAGATGTGGGTGAAATCGACCTTCTTGAATACGACATGGCTGAGCAGGCTCGGCACCCGCGCCTCCTCGTGCCCCCAGACCTCGACGTCCGGGACCAGGTTGAGCATCATCGAGTATCCGGCGGTGTGGTCGCGATGTGTGTGGGTGTAGAGCAGGTGCGTGGGTGAGAGCCCCTCCTCGGCCAGGGCCGCGACCCAGCGCTTGGCATCGAACGGGTCGACGATAGCGACTATCCCTGCAGCCCTGTCGATGAATGCGGTGTTCATGTTCATGTAGCCGCCCATCTGGGTGACCCAGACCTCGATGCCGTCATCTGCGACAGCCACATCGAACTCCCCGTCCTCCAGCATTGCCCAACCCACCGGACCACGCCGCATAGGTGTGGCGGCCACTCCCTCTCAGGGCAGGCTTCAAAGCGTGGCCTCCGAGTCGCGGGGCGTGGCACGAAAGCCCGCTTCACATACCCTGCTAGGCGGGCTCGCGCCCGTTCTACTGCTTCTGCGGGGAGCCTGATGGCTCCCCTCGAAGCCCGATGGGAGTGAGGAAATGGCATACGACGCGCAAGAGGTAGAGGCCCGCTGGCAGAAGGCGTGGGCGGATGCTGGTGCCTTCGAAGTCGAAGTCGACTCCTCCAAACCGAAGTTCTACTGCCTCGAGATGTTCCCCTACCCCTCCGGGAGCATGCACATGGGTCATGTACGGAACTACTCGATCGGGGACGCCATGGCGCGCTTCCACCGGCTAATGGGAAGCAACGTGCTCTACCCAATGGGCTACGACTCGTTCGGGATGCCTGCCGAGAACGCGGCGAAGAAGGAGGGCGGGCACCCGCACACGGTGACTCACCGCAACATCGCCAGCATCCGCGCCGATCAGGAGCGGATGGGCTACTCGTACGACTGGCGGCGCTTCCTCGCGACCTCGGATGTCGACTACTACCGCTGGAACCAGCGAATGTTCCTGATGCTCAACGAGCGCGGGCTGGTCGAGCGCAGGATGGCACCGGTCAACTGGTGCGTGGACTGCGACACCGTGCTCGCCAACGAGCAGGTCAAGAACAACCGCTGCTGGCGCTGCGGCCTCGAGGTCTTGCAGAGGGACATGGCGCAGTGGTTCCTGCGCATGACCGAGTACTCCGACGAGTTGCTCGACGAACTCGACAACATCGCCTTCCCGGAGAACGTCAAGACGATGCAGCGCAACTGGATCGGCCGCTCCCACGGCGCCCACATCGACTTCCCGGTGGTCGGCTCTGAGGCCGTCATCGGCACCTTCACCACCCGGCCTGACACCATCTTCGGAGTGACCTTCGTCACCCTCTCGCCCGAGCACCCGCTGTGCGAGGAGCTGTGCGCGGGAACCGAGTGGGAGGCTGACTGGAGCAAACTTCGCGACGAGTGCGCGCGCATGTCCGAGTTCGAGCGCATCAACATGCTGAAGGAGAAGAAGGGCGTCTTCCTCGGCCGCCACGCAATCAACCCGCTGAACGGCGAGGAGGTGCCCATCTACGCCGGCAACTTCGTCGTCGCCTCCTATGGCACCGGCGCTGTGATGGCCGTGCCGGGGCACGACCAGCGCGACTACGACTTCGCCGAGAGGTACGGCATCGAGATCAGGCGCGTGCTGCTTGAACGAGCCGGCGACGACCCAGATGCCGCGCTCAGCGAGGCCTTCGAGGGCTACGGCCCAATGGTCAACTCCGGTCGCGATGGCTTCGATGGGTTGGCCGGCGACGAGGCCAAGGATGCTGTGATAGCCGCGCTTGAGGGCCACGGCTCAGGCTACGGCACGATCGAGTACCGGCTCAAGGACTGGCTGTTGAGCCGCCAGCGCTTCTGGGGCACGCCGATTCCGATGATTCACTGCCAGGCCTGCGGCATCGTGCCCGTGCCAGCGGCCGATCTGCCAGTCGAGTTGCCGCTCGACGTGACCTTCAGCGAGGAGCAGAGCGGCAACCCTCTGGCATCTCACGATGCCTTCGTCAACACCACATGCCCCTCGTGCGAAGGCGCTGCCAAGCGCGAGACGGATACGATGGACACGTTCTACGACTCCTCGTGGTACTTCATGCGCTTCTGTGACGCGAGCAACGACGCCGCCCCCTTCGACCGTGAGACAGTCGACTACTGGATGGACGACGGCGTCGATCTGTACATCGGCGGTATCGAACACGCTGTCATGCACCTGCTCTACGCCCGCTTCTTCACCAAGGCGACCCGCGACGCCGGGATGAACGCGGTCGGCGAGCCCTTCGGTCGACTGATCTGTCAGGGGATGCTGAACGCTCCCGCGCCCTTCTGCGCCGACTGCAACGCCGAGTATCACGTCGACAACTTCGGCGGTGACTGCCCGACCTGCGGCAAGCCTCTAGGCACACGCTCCGCCAAGATGGGCAAGTCGCTTGGCAACACAATCAGCCCGGGGGACATGCTCGGACGCTACGGCGCCGACACGATTCGTCTGTTCATTCTGTTCGGAGCCAACCCTGAGGCGGGCATGGACTGGTCTGACAGCGCTCTGGAGGCGAACCATCGGCAGATGCACGTGATTATCGACGCCGTCGACTCGGCGCTCGCCATGGACGACTCGCCGGGTCCTATGGACGACTGGCTGAACGCTAGACTGCGCGCTAATCAACGCGCGTGGCGTGAGGCGATGGGCAACGTCAGCCTTCGTGAGGGAGTGATGGTGAGCCACTTCGAGATGCTCTCAGATTGGAACTGGTATCGGCATCGAGGAGGTTGCGACCGAGCCACTGCCAGTGCCTTCCTGAAGGGATGGGTACCCATGCTCTCTCCGGCGACTCCCCACGTAGCCGAGGAGTTCTGGCAGATGACTGGCGGCGAGGGCCTGCTGGCTACGCTGGTGTTGCCCGACGCCGGTGAGTCCGTAGGCGACACCGCTGTCCTCGCTCGCGAGACCTACCTGCGCAACGTAATCGACAGCGCGCGCAACCTGCGCGGCCTAGCCGAGCGCCACACAGAGGGTGAAATCAGTCGGGTCGTCATCCAGACTGCAGTCGCATGGAAGGCCGAGCTCGCTCAAGACGCGATCCGACTCGACTCGGAAGGCTTCGACTTCAAGGCTCAGGGACAGGCGCACCTGAAGTCCCTCGAGATATTCAAGAATGAGGCACTGCGAGGCGAGATATTCCAGACTTGGATGACCATGACGACAGGCAGCAAGAAGAAGCGCGGCCGCATTCACACTTGGTCTGATGGCGAGAGGACGCTGATCTCCAGCGGCCTCGACGAAGCCGGGATCCTCGCTGCTAACGCTGGCTTCCTCGCCACCGCGCTGGACGTCGACTCGGTCGAGGCATACTCGGTAGGAGATGGTGAGGATGTGGCGGGTAAGGCCCGTGTCGCGTTCCCGTTGGAGCCCGGCATCGCTTTCCTGTAGGTGAGCCGATGACGCAGGCCACCGTGCTCTACGACGACGCCTGTGGTAAGTGCAGCCGCTGGGCTCGCTTCGTCGAGCGACGCAATCGCAGCGCGAGGCTCAGAACGGTTGGTCAGCAGACTGAGGAAGGCCGTTCACTGATGGACTCCAGACCGGCCAAGCTGATGGGGGTGGATTCTGTGTTCATCATCACCGAGGAGGGGGAGTGGCATGCAAAGAGCGCCGCAGTATGTCGAATCGCGCTCAGAATGGGATTCCCTTGGCTCCTCGTTGCAGCGATGTGGCTGATTCCGGGACCGATCAGAGACCTGTGCTACGACGTCTACGCGAGCGGGCGCTGACTCTACCTGCATATTCGGTGGGTTCATGGGGTTCCTTCGGCTGGGGTGGCTCGTTGAGTGAGGAGAAGAGTGGCAATCGGCGGCGACGGCGCCGTCGACGCCGCCGGCGCTCCGGGAGCGGCGTCCGTCCTCCCGAGGAGCCGAGTACGGCGACTGAATCCGAAGAGGTCCAGCGTGCGCTCGCTCGCTTCTCCGCTAAGCCCCGACCGATGGGCATCCCGAAGGAGATCGACCCGCCCCCTCGGAGGATTGATCTCCGGTGGCGGGTCAACCCGGTTTCCAAGGAAGTACAACGCAAGGCCGGTAAAATCGCATGCATACCAGGGGAGTTCGGCTTCCTCCCCGAGGAGAGGGTCCAGGAGATCGCCTCCAAACTAGACCACCTGCCGATAACCATCGAGCAGGCCCTGTCGCTGCGCAGTGCCTTGAATCAGGAGAAGAGCGTCTACTCACATTCTAGTCTGATGCGCCGAGCGAACGAGCTCAGCCGGCGTTACAACGCAGGCGAGAGCGTCATCGCCCTCTCCAAGCGCTTTGACGCTCCACCCGTCAACACCTTCCGAGCCGTCCTTACTGGGAGGGGATGGACGAAGAATAGGATCAAGGAGACGCTCAACAAGAATCCCTCGAGACTGAACAAGCGCGACCGCGAACAGTTCGAGCTCGCAGAGTCAGTAGACAGGGTGAGCTCGGTGAACCAGACAGAGACCCAGAACGCCGCCGAGGTCTTCGAGGACGTCCTGTGCGATTACTTCTCCTCCGTCGGAGTGAGGTTCCGTCGTCAGGAGGATCTTCTGGCAGAGCAGAAGGTGAGCGAGGGCAGAGCCATCATCACGCCCGACCTGCTCCTTCTGGACTACGTGAGAATCAACGGCATCCCTTGTGCGTGGATCGATGCCAAGCACTTCTTCGGGGCCGATCTCAAGTTCCCCAAGAAGAAGACCCAGAAGCAGATCAACAGGTACGTCGCCGAGTACGGTCAGGGCGCCATAGTCTACCGTCATGGATTCTGTGGCGGGCTGAAGCTCAAGGGGGCTATTCAGCTCGACGCGAGTCCGTTGGACCTACAGCCTCTGAAAGACTTCCACGAGAATGCCAGATACGGCTCATGAGAGTTCGCCGACTCTGGTCATGATCGACTCCAGACCGGCTTGCTCCAACTCTGGAACCAACGCACTGAGCCCTGAATCCTCATCTTCGGGATCGGTCGGAACTACCGCTACGCTCTCTCCCAGCATACATAGCAGAGCGCTCGCTTCATCCCTCATCCCGCTGGCTTCGATGACCTCGCTGGCGGTGGAAAGCAACTCGGTGCGCGAGGCGTCTTCCAGCAGCCCGCTGTCCTCAGCGAAGGCATGCGCCGCATCCATCAGCCCCAACCAGCGGCTCTGGTCCCATTCTCCCAGGGAGAGTCTCTCCATCTGCTTGGCACCAGCCTCGCTGATGGATTTCTTCCACTGAGCATCATCGATGTAGCCAGATGTGTGTTTGCCAGCATCCGAGCGCCAAGCGAGGACGACTGGAGTATTGCAGGTCCAGCCCTCGGCGCGCCCAGGGCCATTCTCCAGAAGGGCGCCGTGGTACGGCGCGCCAGCAACGAGCCTGCGTTCGACCCCACCGGCCGCGAGGGCCGTGACATCACCGAGTCCGGTCGAGCGCGCTCGCTCGACCCTGTGCGCGACCGAGTAACAGCGCCTGAGACTCTCTTCGTGCGGCAGTCCCATGGCTCTCTGGAAAGCCATGGCGGCGGCTATGGCGCCTGAGCCAGACATCCCGAACCCCTGCGAGGTCGGCAGAGCCAGTCTCACGTTGATCTCCCAGGAGACATCGCCGACTTCGGGTACTTCCTCGACCAACAGCCCGAGGACATCCTCGTATAGCGTAGGGTCGGCTTCAGCGTCAACGAACCTGACGGAGAGTCCGGGACCCCCTTCCTCACCTCGTGCAATCGCCTCGACCCCGTCTTCGACGCAGATCCCTGCACCCAGGCTGCCCTGCTCCACGGGGTCGTCAGACTGGTCGCTCACCGTGAACAGAAGGGTGACGTGGCCGCCGCACTCTCCCCGACCAAGAAACGTGGGCATGGTGCCTCATCCAGCGTTCCAGCCAAGAATCCTCGTCCGGCTCAGAGAACCGCCGCGAGGTCTTCCTCGATCTTTCCGAAGCGGCCTGAGAGCTCCTCGATGGCCTTCTCGAAGGCGACTCTGGCGGTCATCGAGCCATCCGTCTCGAATGACAGGATGAACTCGCCCGGGACCTCCTCCACCACGACCGCGTCCTTGAAATCCCGCGACTCCTCGGTACCAGCGCCGACGTGGTGCAGGTCCTCAATCAGCTGAGCGACCTTGTCGAGGTCCTGCAGACGCCCGTTGCTGTCGAAGTCCTTGGCGGTGATGCTCAAGTTGAGGTTCCACAGCATCTTTGACCTCGTCTTGATGTTGATGACGCCGACGTATCTCGGGGTGAATGTGATTCCGCAGACGGGAGACCACTTTGCATGGTCTCGACCGCGGCCCATGACCGCAGTCGCGTAGAACTCGATCATCTGGCCACGGAACAGCTTGGTGATCGGTATGCTGCGGTACTTCTCGGAAATGCTCAGGTAGTCTTCACCGAGGAAGTTCATGTCTCCAGCGGTGACCATCCTGCCCTCTTCTGTTCCGAAGGTCTTGCATGTGAACAGCATCGTGCAGAGCGGGCAGCCGCGGTCCTCGACCACTAGTTCGGAGCAGTTCGGGCAACTGTCCTGGAAGTAGAACTCGTCATGTCGGGTCGGTATGGGCAGCATGGCCAGCCTCTGTGCGATCATTTCGTCGGGCAGAGGCCCGTTCGTCTCCCATACTTCGTCGTCCATCTCGATGGTAGCCATCTCGAAGCGAACGGTGTCTATCGCCATCTTCGGGGTGTCTGAGATCAGCGAGCGGCGAATCGAATTGACGAACGCTCGGTCCGTGTCCGTAAGCAGAATCCTGATTTTCTCGTCGCTCTCTTCGATGATCTTCGTCTTCACCATGATTTCACCTCACACCCGGCGCCCTCTGCGCCCTCCCTTGCCCTTCGTCCCGTCCGTCGCAATTGGGGTCACGTCCTCGATTCTGGTTATTGTCACTCCGGCTCGGGTGAGAGCCCGGATTGCGGCGGTCGCCCCGGGCGCGCTGTGAGAGCGGTTGCCGCCAGCGCCGCGGTACTTCACGATGACTTGGTCGAATCCCTTCTCGGCGAGCATCTCGGCGATCCTCTCGGCCGCCCTAGTGGATGCGAACCCGCTACCTGCATCGCTTCCGCCCTTGGTCACCATGCCGCCGGAGACCTTGCAGATGGTCTCGGCGCCGGTCAGGTCAGTCGCGGTGATCAGCACGTTGTTGTGAGTGGTGAATATGTGCAGAATCGCCTTGCGTGACATCAGTCATCCTCCTTCGGAATGGTGTCCTTGACGCTAGGTAACTCGGCCTCCTTGGACTTGATCTCCTCGACGAACTCCTCAGTCGCTTCGCGGACAGGATCGACTTCTTCTTCATCTACGTCGGCGACCATGGTGAGCCTCAATTCTTCCATGTCCTTGCGGAATGGGTGCTCTGGGTCGGCGAATGGAGAGTTGGACGAGTACTGGATCAGGTCCTCCTCGTGCGTCAAGATGTGATAACCGGGAACAGTCATCCTCTGCTTGCCGATGGAGATGTGACCGTGCACGATCAGGTTCCTAGCAGCCCTCATCGAAGGGACCAGTCCCTTGTAGAAGACGACGGACTGCATCCTCCGAGAGAGCATGTGCTCGACTGTTATCTGCAGGACTTCGTCGATTCCAGCACCCCCAGCGAGCAGCCCCTTTCGGCACAACGAGGCCACTAGGTCATCCTTCTCGCGGGTGAAGTGCGCCTCGGTGATGTCGACCCTCCCGATGAGCTTCATCGCTTGGTTCCTGTGTCGGCGGAGGGCTGACTTCTCTCGCCAGATCTCCTTCATGCCACCGACCTTCTTCAGCCCGTACTTGTCCTTCAGGGCGTGCTCCTCGTCGATGCGAGCCTGTTTCCAAGGATGAGTCGGAGCGCGGGTCTTCGGCCTGGCGAACTTAGGGTGTCCCATGCTTCAGCACCTCACTTCTTCCTCTCGACACCGAGTGATGACCCCTTACGACCATTCGATCTGAGGCGCTGTCCGCGGACCTTGTGGCCGCTCCTGTGCCTCATTCCCCTGTAGGCCTTGATCCCGGCCATTCGGGATATGTCGTCGTCGCGGGTCATCTTGACCTCCATCGCGACGATGTGAGCATCCTCGTTGGTTCCAAGGTCACGCTGCCGGTTGACGAGCCACCACGGCACGGTGGTGGCGTAGTCGTCGATCGCACTTCGCAGGTTGTCCTGCTCATCGTCGGAGAGATGACCGCCCAGCGTCTTCCCATCGATTCCAGCCAAGCGACAGATCTGGTGGGAAGTGCGCATTCCCACGCCCTTGATGGATGTTAGGCCAATGGCGATTGGCCTCAGCCCGTCGATGTCACTGTTAGCCATACGGAGAATGTAGGAGAAGTCATCTCCAAGTTCCGCTTCTTTCGGCATTGTACGGTTCCCCCGTGTTCACCGGTTACCCGGTGGCCCATTGGGCATCTCGGCGACCTGCCTTCCCTATTTGAACCGATTGGACGCCCCTACGGGGCGCCCGGAAGCGCTGGGACTATTCCCTACAGACTACGTACAGCTTGTGGCTTCCCGAGCCGCGCTCGAGATCGATGTCGACCATGAACCCCCTCGCGCCGTCGACTTCCTTCAGCTCCCTGTCCAGCCTGCGTTGCAGCGTCGGATGGATGTCAGGATCCAAGCTGCAGCGCAGAGTGACCTTGCCGAAGCCGTTTCTCGCCGCAGAGGCAGCGGTCTGATCGATGGTGTGGAGCTCGGGCGGCCTGAGCCTGTGCTGCACTATCTCACCGCTCGCAACGACGAATCCACCGACGTCATCCGAGCCGTTGAGGGGGTCGGTGTGAATCAGTAGTGGGCGTCGCCCCTTGAGTCGTAGCCATGAGTGGCCGCCGCCCTCTCGCAGGGCGCGCTTCAGCCAGGCCTCCTGCAGACCACTGTGAACGAGGGCCGGATCGACGATGGTCATCCAAGCGCCGAAGGGCGGGGGAGTGTTCATCTGTACTACCTCGGACCCCGCGGGAGCACCCTCTATCGTGGCGAGCACATTCTTCGTACCCATCCTGACGCAGCGACGACTCTTCTTTGAGGACAGGGACCCGACCCACAGCGAGAGCCGGTCGACTCTCCCTCCTCCTTGGCTGAGCCACTCCCAAGTACGACTAACTCCGGGGAAAGTGACCTCGACGATGGCATCGATTATGCCCTGCTGCTCCTCCCCGAGGCGCGGTGACAGGTCGAGCAGCACCGCCGGTCCTCTCGGGCCGCTCTGCAAGTGTTCGCCCCATGAGCTCAGCACGGGTCCGATGGCAGGCTGCATCTCGTCCACATCGTGGGCTTGGGCATCGGGCGGGCGCGCAGGGTCGAGGTGGAGCATCGCAATCGGTGGGTGCGCCCGGATTCCAGCCTCGCGGAGGCTGTTCCAGTACTCCGTGATGGCACCCTCGGCATCCGACCCGTCACCTATGATGACACGATCCATCGAGCGCTGGAGGTCGCCCTCGTCCGAGTTGATGTGCATGTTAGCCGCGCACAGGACCGCTATGTTGCCGTCTATCTCGACCCCGAGAGCAGGCCGTTTGAGCTCGCGCGAGTAAGCGACCAACTGCAGGCCGGAGCCGGCCGCAGCGTCTAGGATTACGCCGGCCGGCAGAACCGAGGAATCGATCCGCCGGGCGCGGGCGAGCGCCACGTACCACGGAGTGGAGAGCCTGCGCATGTCCTCAGTCATGTGGAATGATGGCTCTCCCTTGCGCGCCGGCTCGGCCCTGACGCGCTTCCGGGCCTCCTTCGCGATCTGCGCGGAGGGGTTCAGAGCAGTGTGCCGACTCCCTTCTCCCACGTCACTGCCTCCGAGCACATGGTCAAGTCACTTTCGCGAGTTCCCTAGGAAATCGGGGCCCTGTCGACCTTCAACTCGAAACGCAGCCAAGCATCCTGTAATTCGTGACCGTCACTGTTACCGTAGGCGATGGGAGGGGGCAGTAGGGTGGTATGGGCAGTACCGGTGTCAATGCCTGGAATGAGGCCCCTGTCGTTGTCGATGTCCAAGCCTATCGCCGACCATCCGAACCCGTAGATCCAGGCAGGGTCGTCGCCTGCTGTGACGAGTAAGTCCCCCTCGTCCAGCTTCTCTTCGGTGTCGGCGTTCCAGAGGATGTAATGGACCTCTATCCTGTCATTGTCGTTGACGTGGATGTCGCGCTCCTCGGTGCCCTCGAATATGTGGACGTCTAGGAGGACCTCCGCGTCCACCACCGTGAGATGGCTGACTGAGATTGTGATGTCGCTCTCGGACACGTCGTCCAGAAGCTCGATCTCCACGATCCTGCTCTCGTTGCCCTCCAGATTCAGTACGGCACCGGTCTCGTCGGTCGCTGAGAAGACCACATCCCCGCCTTGGATCTCCAGCACCAGATTGAGCGACTCGTTGCCACGATTGTAGACCACCACGCTGGCACGGTCGCCGTCACCCTGGTGCTCCCAGTCGCAGCGGAGCTCGCCCGGATACAGGAAGACGTCGTCCTGCTCGGCGAGGTTGTCCGGCCAAGTCCAGTCGTCCTCGCGGGGCGAGCAGGTGTCGAACAGCAGGTCGACCTCCCAAGTCCAGCGGCCGTCTATGGATGGGGCTTCAGTGGCGGGGCCGAAGGACGCCTCCAGATTGGCGTTGAAGTGCCAAGCGGCCCAGCCAAGCCAGATTGTGGAGAGCAACAGCACTAGGGCGGTGCCCAGCGACAGCAGTATGGCAGCCCGGGGGACAGTCATCTCGTTGAGCCCGAGCGGCACGGGCGGGTGCTCGACCTCGTCGGGCGTGTCCGATATCCACGACCTTGTCACGATTGCTTGTCGGTACCGTCTGTCATCAACGTTGGCCCGTTCGGGGATTGTGCTCGCTCGATTATCCGGGTCCGCGACAGGCTCGCAGTGGCCTTCTATGACAATACTCAGTCCTTGACCAACTGCTCTTCGTTGCGCAGACCGAGCCAGGAGACCACGCCGAGCTCCGCAGCGACCACCATCAGGGCAATCAGCATCGTGGTCGGCTCGAATATGCCATCGACGAATATCAGCGCTCCTATGATGGCGACCAGCAGGTCGGCCAAGCCCCAGATCCGCAGGGTTCGTCGCAACTGCAGTATGCCCACTATCCAGACCGTCGAGGAGAGTGCGACGAGCAGCACCGGAAGCAGAACCGAGGTGGCGTGATGCGCGACGGCGATGACTATGATGAGCAGATGCGAGTTGAACGCCAGCATCATCGTCCAATCGCCGCCCTTGAGAGGGATGGTCATAGCACACAGCACCAGAAGCAGCAGACCCGTGGCCATGGTGATCTCCGGGACCACGTCCATGACCGGTTCGCACCAGTTACCGACGGCGAATAGCGCCATCAGGCCGGCGGGGATGGCGATACCGACCGCGCTCGGCTGCCTGTACCTCCAGCCCTGCTCGATGACGCTGGCTACCGCTAGGATGCCTGCGGGACCGAACGAGAGCAACACGATGACCAAGCTGCGAGCACCCCGGCCGGAGGCGTCCTTCCAGTCCCCTCGCCCGGCAGCCCGTCTCTTGCGGTCTATCCATGCGTCAGTGAGCACGCACAGGACCAGGACCGACTCAAGCAGGATCCACGGCATCTTCCATTCGAGCATCTCGCCCTCGAACGGATCGATCGTGAGTGGGTAGGGCAGAGCCTCCACTGCAATCGCACCCAGCATCCTGCCGGCGAGCAGAGGGAGCACAATCCAGTCGAGCGCTATGGGTATCCTGTCCAGGAGTTTGTCCTGCCCCATCAGGGATATCGCCACCAACTCGAGCAGCAGCACCGTGACCACAGCCATGTCCAGAAGCTGCTGGTTGCTGCTTCCCGGGCCGAGGTGTGATGCCACATGGGCGGCCACCAGCCCACTGATTGCCATGGCTATGGGCATCTCCATGCCCATGATGTGAGGCAGTTCAAGATCCAGGCTCTTCGAGCGGTGTCGGGCCAATGCGATGAGAGCGGTGGCAAAGACGCCGATCGCGACCAGCATCAGCGGGTTCGACCCGTTGAGCAGACCCAGTATGATTCCTGCACCAAGTATCAGCGAGAGCACCGCCGTCACGACGACGGGCTTGTGGCTGACATCGGTGGTGTAGAGCTCCTCGAGGTCGTCGGTGTCCGACTTGTCCCGCCTCTTGCGACGCTCGGCTTCCAGAGCGGCCCTCCGGGCGTCGTACATCGAGACTGCCCCACTTCCCTCGAGCATCGCCTCCTCACCGGCGACCTTAGCGGCCATCTCGATCCTGGAGTCCCGCATGGCCACCGACCTGAGTTCGGCCCTCAGCTCGCCGCGCGCAACGAGCCACAGCGAGCTGACCACAAACATCGCTATGGAGGCGACCTTGGTGGTCTGATCCCCCTGGTCGAATGACAGCGCGATGGTGATCACCAGAAGCCACAGCGCTGCGAGCGCGGGATTGAGCAGTTTCTCTATGCTACCCGCGCGAGGCAGGTAAACACCCAGCACAGCCGCGGTGCATAGCACGGCTACCAGACTCGTATCGATATCCGGCAGTGAGACGGTTGACTCCAGCAGCATCGAAGGCTCTCTGCCGGAAAGCGCCAGCAATAGTGGCAGGCTCATCATCGACATTCCGCTGGTGTACAGTTTCTCATCGCTGGGCGCGCGAGTGAGCAATAAGGCGACGATCGAGACGCAGAGCAGGGCGGACAGCGGCACGAAGAGCCCGTGGCGCCATTGCATGACCACTACTGCCACAGCGAGTATCGTGACCATGTTGCCAGCGCCGCCAATTCTCTTGTCGGCGATTTCGGCTCCGAAGTGCAGAGCCGTGAGCAAGACGAGTACCAAGAGCAGCGTGGCGACGGTGAAACCGCCGAAATGAGCCATGAATATCATCGTGAACAGAGGCAGCCACCATCCCATCGACCAGAGCTGCAGGGCCCCAGAGTCACGGATGGATGCTGAGATTTCCGTGACCCCTAGAAAGCGCGCAGCGAGGTTGACTCCGGTCCCGCCTAGCCTGACGTTCACTACCACTAGGAGTATCGAACTCAGCGCCAGATAGACCCCCAGAGGCGCGGGATCGAGGTCGATGAGGCTACCCGGGTCGGTGACGTCGTTGGCGACGAGGAGCGTCCTGACGGTCTCCTGAACGATCTCCTCGATGAGCACCCAGCTCCAAGGCAGTAACACGGTGACGCCAGCGAGCGAGGGAGATCCTCTCTTAATCGCGAGCACGGCGGTGCCGATGTGGAGGGTGCCGAGCAGGACCAGCAGCAGGACCCCGCCGTCGCCTCCGGTGTCCGATGCCTCAGTGGGCACCAGCAGTACCAGCAGCATCAGGATGACCATCGAGCCGAGCCACAGCGCCCTGTCTGTGACCCTCTTCTGGTCCCTCAGCATCACGAAGCCTGTGACTATGAACCCCAGTACCGTGAACAGCTCGTATGAGTCCAGAGGCAGACCGGCATCCACCCTGCTCCCGGCAATCAGGATGAGGACCAGAATCGGCGTCACGCCGAGCAGAGGGGTGGCGACGCGCTTCGATGCGACTCCCCTGACAGAGAGATACGAGCCACCGAAGGCCGCTCCGAGGAAGGTCACCATCCCAAGCGCGTAACCCACCTCCTCGCGACTGGCGGCAACGGCCAGCAGGGCGCCCACCATGCCGAGGGCGATCGAGACACCCCAGAGCCCCGGCTCGCCCAGTCCCAGTGCTTTGCAGCCCTTGGAGAACCAGTTGTCCTCGCGCGCGAAGCGCGCGGCCATAGTGGCGTTGATTGCGGTGATCGTCATCAGCAGGAGGAAGAGCAGCAGCGGACTGTCCAGAGGCAGAATCCTCAGGGTACCTATCTCAAAGCCGCCGGTGATGGCGTGCATGCCTATCCAGAGGTTGGACGCGGCGACGCCGAGAGCAGCCAGGTTTCCGGACTGGCGGTGGAGAGCCAGACCGTGCACTAGCAGGGTGGCAATGAGGATCATCGCCGCGACGCCAATCTCGCCTAGGACCGAGCCGGCAGTCGAGCCGATGGCGAGCAGGACCAGCGTGGACTGTGCGGCGATGGCATCGTGGTCATGCCTGTAAGCGACGGCGACATTCACCGCCACCAAGAATAGCAGCAATGCCCCCAGAGCCTCGATTTCGATGAAGCCCCATCGATTGAGTTCGATTGCGAGCCCATACAGGACCTTCATCGAGATGATGACCCAGGTGACGCCCAGCAGGGTCATATTCGGCTCGGGAACCCAGCGCTCGCCGAGAGCGAAACCGATTCCAGCGAGGAGGAGCAGCACGCCCGTCGCTAGGAGGGGTGACAGCGCGAGGCCGGCCTGAATCCCAATTGCGCTGTAGACGATTATCATCGACACCATGAGCATCCAGTTGACGCGACGCTCGCCCTCGACGGCGACCTCGGTCACTATGTCTCGCTCGGGCGCGAGAGGAACACTCCCGTCCTCCTGTACCGCGCCCGCCTCGTCGCCACTCGGTTGCTCGAACGGGTCGAACACGCTGCCCAGAGCCTCGTCGACCGCGGAGGCGAGCTGCTCTCGTCGCTCCTCCTCGTCCCCGCTTCTCTCAGGAACGACGACATCGCTCAAATCGATGTTCACCTTCCTGCGAAACTCCCGCTCTCGGATGATTCTGTCATCCGGGGCTTCGTCACTCATCAAATCCCGACCGAAGCCACTCCCGCATAATCGCATCCCCAGCCAGAGCACTCGGAACAGTGGCTTTCGCCATCCACGAGGGCGGTAGCCTAGCCGCAACGCTTGAAGGGGGAATCTCGGCGTCGGCCGTCATGGAGCCATCCTCGATGCCAGGTGACTCCCGCAACTTCGCAACCCCTCTTGCCTCCCACGGGCTCGACCCCCAAGGCGCAGTGTACTGGAACTTGGGCTGGGAGGAGCTGCACAGGATCTCCATTGAGCGGGGTGAGGGCAAACTCACAGCCCACGGGGTTCTGCTAGCCACCACCGGCGAGCGCACAGGCCGCTCGCCGAACGACCGCTTCATCGTCAACGAGCCCGGACTCGCTGAGCACGTCCGGTGGGGCGAGGTGAACATGCCGATCGACCCGGAGGTGTTCGAGGGCCTTCTGGAGAAGACCAGACAGCACTTGGACAACTCTGATCATCTGTTCGTCAAGGACGCCTTCTGCGGGGCGGACCCGGAGTACCGAATGCCAGTCAGGCTGGTCACTGAGAAGGCGTGGCACGCCGCTTTCATGCACAACATGTTCCTGCGCGCCTCAAAGGAAGATCTGGTCTCACACGTCCCGCAGTACACCATTCTCCACGCCCCCGACCTGAGATCAGAACCAAAGACCGATGGCGTCAATTCAGACGTCTTCATCATCCTCGCCCTCGACCGTGGGCTGGCGATAATCGGCGGCACCCACTACGCGGGCGAGATCAAGAAGGCCATCTTCACCATCATGAATCACATTCTGCCTGCTGAAGGCCTCCTGCCTATGCACTGCTCGGCCAACACCGACGGCGAGAACTCAGCCCTCTTCTTCGGGCTCTCCGGGACCGGCAAGACCACCCTCTCCGCTGATCCGGGAAGAGCCTTGGTCGGCGATGATGAGCACGGCTGGTCCGACAACGGCGTGTTCAACTTCGAGGGTGGTTGCTACGCCAAGCTGATCAGACTGTCCGAGGAGGACGAGCCGGCGATCTACGCAACAACCCACAGACCCGGCTCGATCCTGGAGAACGTCGTGCTGAACGCTGATGGGACGCCCGACTTCGACAACGACTCCCTGACCCAGAACACCCGTTGCTCCTACCCGATCGAGGCCATAGAGAACCGCACTCCGGATTCCATGGCGGGCAATCCGAAGAACGTGGTCTTCCTGACATGCGACGCCTTCGGCGTGCTACCCCCTCTGTCCAAGCTGAGCCCCGAACAGGCCGCTTACCACTTCATGTCCGGATACACTGCGAAGGTCGCTGGGACCGAAGTCGGAATCACCGAGCCCCAAGCCACCTTCTCGACCTGCTTCGGTGCACCCTTCATGCTTCGTCACCCACGCGTCTACGCCGACCTGCTGTCGAAGAAGATCCGCGAGAACGATGCCAAGTGCTGGCTGATCAACACCGGCTGGGTCGCAGGCGGTCATCTAGAGAGCAGCCGAATCAAGATCAAGTGGACCCGAGCACTTCTGAACTCGGCTCTAGACGGAGACTTGGACGATGTCCTGTTCGTGGAGGACGAGCGCTTCGGATTTCAAGTCCCGACCACCTGCCAAGGAGTCCCTGACAAAATCCTCCAGCCTCGCGAAACATGGCATGACAAGAGGAAGTACGACAATGTGGCGGACTTACTGGCTCAGATGTTCATCGACAACTTCGAGCAATACGCCGAGGATTGCAGCGAGGAAGTCCTCGCATCCGCGCCTCGAGTTCTAGGCTGACTCAGTGGGTACCCACTGCGACTTTGAATTATGCACCTGAACGAAGTCGAGTGTAAGCAATCAACAACAGTTATGCAAGTGGGAGCAATCGGATATGCATGGGGCAAGGACCAGTGAACCTGTCGGAAGCCCTCGCCTCGTTCGACGCGATCTGGAGTCCGCGCATCGTCGCTAGGATGAACGACTACGACGTCCGCATCGCGCATGTCGAGGGTGAGCACGTGTGGCACGTCCACGAGGACACCGACGAGTTCTTCCTCGTGCTCGACGGGCGGTTTGACATCGCCATGCGCAGCGACGACGGCACGGAGTACACGGCGACGCTCCTCAAAGGGGATACCTACGTCGTTCCTAGGGGCGTTTTCCACAGGCCCACGTCACCGGGCGCGTCGATCCTGATGTTTGAGCTGTCCGGGACCTCGTCGACCGGGGACCACCACGAGGGAGACCTTCCCGAACATGTCGACAGTACCACCGGCCACGAACTCGGCTAGGGCCCCGGGCGGGCCCAGGCCCGAGGCGAACTCTCTGTTTCGCCTGTGTTTCACCCCCTGCTTCGTACTGTAGAGGCTAGGGGGTGATGCACGGTCTCGATGATACTCGGGTTCATGTGCCCGAACTCGATGGCGCACCATGGCAGATGAGGTCACCAACCGACTCGGCGGATGTACCTCGCCATATCTGCTCCAGCACGCCTCTAATCCAGTCTCTTGGCAACCATGGGATGAGGAAGCCATCGAACTGGCCAAGAAACTAGACCGACCCCTGCTCGTATCCATCGGGTACGCCGCCTGTCATTGGTGTCACGTGATGGAGCACGAATCATTCAATGATGAGCTGACGGCTAAACAGATGAATGAATCACTTGTCTGCATTAAGGTCGACCGCGAGGAGAGTCCGGATGTCGATGCACTGTATATGGCGGCGTGCCAGATTTACACGGGCGGCGGAGGCTGGCCGCTGAATGTGTTTGTCGACCCGGACACGCTCAAACCGTTCTTCGCAGGCACCTACTTCCCTCCCGTACAACGCTACAACAAACCATCATGGGGGCGACTGATCGAGAGCGTCGTGCAGGCATGGCATGAGCAACGCGAGCAGGTCATCAACTCCTCGGAACTGATTACGGAGCAAATCCAGAAATCATCGATAGGAGGGGGATCATCACAAGATGTTGAATCTCTGATCAAGGAATCCATATTGGCTGCGCTGAGCCACTCCAAGAGGGTCTACGACCCCGTCAACGGAGGAATAGTGGGTGCTCCGAAGTTTCCGCACCCTATGGATATGGAGGGCTTGCTACGTGCAGGGGAGAGAGACATCATGTCTCATTCGTTGGACGTTATGGCAACCCGTGGTCTATTCGACCATCTCGCAGGTGGCTGGCATAGGTATTGCGTGGATGCTGGATGGGCAGTTCCTCACTTCGAGAAGATGCTCTACGACAACGCCCTGATGCTAGCGGTTCACGAGAAGGCGCGTCGCCTCGGAATAGGGAGCCAGAATGACAGGGTGATCGGACTGACATTAGAATGGATTCGCAATGAGATGCTAGACCCCTCCGGAGGTGTGTGGTCGACTCTCGACGCTGACTCGGTCGGAGAGGATGGGAAATCTGAGGAAGGAGAATTCTACTTGTGGACTCCCGAACAGGCTGAGGATACAGTGGCCTGCGAACGCTTCGGAATCACCGAGCAGGGTAACTTCGAGAACAGTGGTCGAAGCGTACTATCACTACATGAGGTCAACGGGCTGGATGATGATGAAGACTTACGCATTCACCTTCTCAAGAAGCGGTCCGAGCGGGCTCGCCCCGGCACAGATGACAAGGTGCTTACCGCGTGGAACGGCATGCTGTTGGTCGCCTGTGCAGATTTACCCGAAGATGATGCGAAGAGCATTGGCCAGCATATCTGCAAGGAGTTCCTGTCTCGTAAGGACGTCCTTCGTACAAGAAGGGGCGACACTCTGGGGGGGCCGGGTTTCCTAGATGATTATGCATGGGCTGCACTCGGTCTGCTACGCTGGGGAATACGCTGGGATGACAAGGAATGCTTACACCGAAGCCTCGAGATCACCAGCCAGCTGCTTAAAATATTCGCCGACCCTGCTGGTGGCTTCTGGATGACCAGCGCCGACCACACTGAACTTCCCGTCAGACAGAGGTCCGTCTCCGATTCTGCGGTACCGGGTGCTACGGCGGTGGTGGTTGAACTGCTGCGAACCCTGTTGCTGCTATGGCCTGACCACTCCCAAGCCGATGAGTGGAGGGGATCGGCCGAGAAGGCGATAATCAGTGCAGGGGACGACCTAGTCGCCAGAGCTGGTGGCCACTGGGCTCTAATCTGCGCTGCCCAAGGGTTTGCTGAACCAGGCCAAGTCTGGTTCATCCATCACTCGGGGAGTGAACCTGCCGAGGTCGAGAATCTAAGGCGCACCGCTGCTTGGAATCAGTTGGTCGCCTCCAGCTGTGAGCCCATGAGTGGCAAGGACCGCGGTGAAGCGGAATGGGGGGGTTGGTTGTGTGAGGGCATGACCTGCAGGTTGGCTACAATGGATGCATCCGCACTCATTTGGTCCTGAAGTCGAACCCACTGAAACCCCGAACATAGGGTACTCTATGTCCGGCCCCCCGGTCTGGTCAAGAGGTTGTATCGTGGATGAGAAAAATCCTTTACAAGTGACTTCTGTAAATTAAACATGGCAACAAAACAATGCAATGGTTGTCTCGCTCTTTTCGACTCGTCTGTGATATTTATCAGTGGACGTTGCCCAAGC
>Ga0208206_1000047_pt1 | contig 30805 bp, 32 predicted proteins | sample DeeseametaMP1483_FD_184187 | JGI IMG/M metagenome (GOLD analysis project Ga0208206, IMG submission 184187) | Marine microbial communities from the Deep Pacific Ocean - MP1483 (SPAdes) | ecosystem: Environmental > Aquatic > Marine > Oceanic | place: South of Fiji, South Pacific Ocean | collected... | reverse complement strand
CAGGTGAGCCCATCGTGTGCATCCACGTCGGCTCGGCCCACCGAGCCGAGGGCTTCGAGGCCTGCAGTTGGCTCATTGACGAACTGAAGCGCCAGGCGCCGCTATGGAAGAAGGAGATCCGCGCCGACGGAGAGGTCTGGAAGGCAGGCCTCGGCTGATCATCTCGCGTCCATGGCCCCGCTCACGCTGGCGACGGCCTCGGGCACGTTCGCCGCGATCCCCTCGACCATCATCCAGCCGTGTCCCTTCACGCCGTCGCCGACTAGACGGACTCCCTCCACGCCGATGTCCGAGGGCAGCTCAGCGCCTTGCGGGGCACGGTTGCACGGCCAGTTCCGGTGGTAGGTGTGCACGCACAACTCCTCACCGTGGTCGGCAAGCCAGGGAATCGCATCGTGGAGATCCTCGCGACCCTTGTCGATCTCGGACTTGACGCTCGGGTCGGGGACGTGCTGGTGTGTGATCATCATGTGCTTGCCCTCGGGGGCCAGACTCGGCTCTGAGAAGGTAGGGAGAACGTAACCACCGACCCTCTCGAGATTTGGCAGCATGGTGACGCCGCTGCTGCGGTGCGGGATGTCGTCGTCCAGGGCGAACACGAATCCGATTCCGCCGACCGCCTGAGTGTTGCGCACTTGCTCTCTGACTCCAGCGGCGACCTCGAAGTCGTCTGAGAGCGCCGCCAGAAGGTTCGGATGGCCGCCGTTGTGGATGATCGAGTCGGCGCCGACCCAGATCCCCTCTTGGCGCCCCCTGCGCCTCACACCTATGCAGAACCGATTGCCCTTGGTCGACTCCTCAGCGTCACCGGGGAGTATCTCGGTCACCTCGTTGGAGAGTTTCACTCGAGCGCCATTCTCCCTTAGATCCGCGCGCAGACCGTTTATCACGCCCTTGCACCCGCCTTTGGGGACTGCTGGCCTGTCGCTCCAGAACGAGTTCTGCAGCATCTTGACGACGGTAGAGGCAGGCATCTGGTCGAATCTCAGGCTGATCGCGAAGTTGGCGAAGGCATCGACAAAGTCGACGAACTCCTCGGAGAACCTCTTTGACATCCATGTTCTCCCATCCTCAGTCTCATCACCCCACGGGTGATTGGCACGCGTCAGCAGCAGCCTCGGGAGATTGAGGGTGTCCCTGACTGAGAACCAGGGGAGTATGCCGTATACCGAGTTCGCCTCCTGCAGCTTACCGTCTTTCATCCGGCATGCGAACTTGGTGGTCGGGAGGAACTCCACCCCATGCCGACCGAGATCCAGACCTCCCGAGATTTTCTTGCCCAGCAGGAGTTTGGCGAAAGGACCCCTGCGACCGTGCGGGATCATGTGGACGGCGCCGGTGGGAATCTGGAAGCCGTCGTGGTCGTGCTGGGTGAACCTGCCACCGGCGAAGGACATCCTGTCGTACACCGTGACATCGTACTTCTGTGTCTGCGCGAGGCAGGCTGCGGAGGCCAGCCCTCCGACGCCCGCGCCGATTACCACGGCCTTGGGCTTCTCGCTCATCGGGGCACCTCAGGAGTAGACGAGGGCACCGGTCGGACACCACAGCAGGCACCTCAAGCAGTCCGTGCAGTTATCGTCGATGACTTCGCACAGGCCCTCGACGATCAGCGCATCGTCCTTGCATGCCATCAGGCAGTACGAGCAGCCCACGCAGAGCTCGTCGATGACCTGTAGTTTGACGCCTTCCTTGGCCGGTCTGTCGTGCGACAGGCCCGAGACAAGTTCGGGCACCGTGCCCGGAGTCGCCTTCTTCCGGAACGCCTCGGTCATGCAGGCCCATTTCGCCCTCCATATTTCAGTTCGATGCAGTCCCGCCGCCGGTCTGAATAGGGATGATGCCCTCGGCGAGGTGCGCGCAAAGGCGGATGGTGCTGGTATGGAGGAGTCCTGGACCGGAATCGTGGATGTCGGCTCGAAGCCGGTGGTTGCGCGCGAGGCCGTGGCCACGGGGCTGCTGGTGCTCTCGAACGAGGGCATCGACGTCGTCGCAAACGGGCGCTCGCCCAAGGGAGATGTCCGCGAGGCCTCGACGGTAGCAGCCATCCAGGCCGTCAAGGAGACCCCCCGCACTCTGCCTCACTGCCATCCCATACCTATCGAGGGCTGCACTGTCGACTGGAAGGTCGAGGACAACGGCCTGCGTTGCACCGTCTCGGTGCGTACCCACTGGACCACCGGCGTCGAGATGGAGGCGCTGTGCGGAGTCAATGCGGCCTTGTTGTGCGCTTGGGACATGCTCAAGCCGATCGAGAAGGACGCTGACGGGCAGTATCCCACCTCCAGGATCGAGGACGTCCGGGTCCTGCGTAAGAGCAAGGGCGACCCGCATGATTGAATGCTGAGGCTCACTCGGCCCACCATGGCGACTATCGACCTCGCCGAGCACTTCCTGCAGGCCACTGAGGCGGCTGCCGTCGCAGCCTCTGCTTGGAAGGGCATGGGTGACCGGAAGGCCGCCGACGGCGCGGCGGTCGAGGCCATGCGCGCTGTGTTCGACAAGGTCCCTTTCGACGGCCGAGTCGCCATCGGAGAGGGCGAGCGCGACGATGCTCCGATGCTGTGGATTGGCGAGCCTCTGGGCTCGATGCAGGGCGAGCCCGACGCACCGAGGATAGACATCGCCGTGGACCCGCTCGAGTGCACCAACCACGTCGCCCTCGACCTGCCCAACGCGATGGCCGTGCTGGCAGCCGCTCCCCGCGGCTGCCTGCTGCACGCACCCGACTGCTACATGGACAAGATAGCCGGACCGGCTGCTGTGGCAGGCGAGGTCAGCCTTGAGGCCGACGTCTCCTACAACGTCGAGGCCGCCTGCGCCGCTCTCGACAAGCCTTCTTCCGAGCTGCGCATCGTCGTCATGGACAGGCCGCGGCACGAGCAGTTGATACGCGATCTGAAAGAGCACGACGTTGACATCGTACTCATCGGCGACGGTGACATCGCAGCCGCTCTCGACTCCGCCGACCCCAACTCCGACATCGACATGCTAATGGGAATCGGGGCGGCCCCCGAGGGAGTCATCACCGCTACAGCACTGAGGGGATTGGACGCACCGTTCGAGGGGAGACTCGTGTTCAAGAACGAAGGTCACAGAGAGCGCGCCGAGAGTATGATCGACGGAGACGTCGACAGGATATGGGGGCGCGATGAACTCTGCTCATCGGATGATTCGGTGTTCATCGGCTCCGGCGTGTGCACCGGGCGGACCAGGGGGGTGGAGATTTTGGACGACGGTCGCGCCTCTGTGCATTCAGAGATTATCGACGTGAACTCTGGTGAGCACACCTATGTATCCTCCGTGCGATGACTTCTTCTCCATCCACTTGCACGTTCGCATGAGGCACTACTGTGGATACCGGATTGCTTGAGAGGACCGCTAGTGAACTCGTGGCTCCCGGCAAGGGCGTCCTAGCAGCGGATGAGAGCAACGGCACGATGTCGAAGCGTCTGGCCGCCGTGGGGGTGGAGCCCTCGGCCGAGACCCGGAGGTCATACCGGGCCAACTTGCTCGCCACCGTCGGCTACGAGTCAGCTGTGGGTGGAGTGATACTGTTCGATGAGACCATGCGGCAGAGCATGGATGACGGGACTTCCATTCCAGACGCCTTGATAGCCAGGGAGGTACACCCCGGAATCAAAGTCGACACCGGGGCCAAGGACCTCGCACGCCACCCCGGTGAGAAGATCACAGAGGGCCTCGACGGCCTGCGCGAGCGCTGCTCTGAGTACTTCCAGATGGGCGCTCGCTTCGCCAAGTGGCGGGCGGTGATCAAGATCGGCGACGGGATACCGAGCGCTGCTTGCCTCTCGACCAACGCCCACGCGCTCGCGCGCTACGCCGCTATCTGCCAGGAGCAGGGCCTCGTACCCATCATCGAGCCCGAGGTCCTGATGGAGGGCTCGCACGACGCCCAGCGCTGCTACGACGTGACCGGCGAAATCCTCGATGCTACCTTTGCAGCCTGCGACGAGCAGGGAGTGCACATACCTGGTGCCCTGCTCAAGCCGAACATGATCATAGCGGGGAATGACTGTGCGAACCAAATTTCCCGTGAGGAAGTAGCGAGAATGTCAGTCGACTGCCTGACCAACCACGTTCCTCACGACCTGCCGGGGGTCGTCTTCCTCTCAGGAGGGCAGTCGGACGAGGACGCCACGGCCCATCTCAACCTGATGAACCAGATGGAAGCCGGGCACCCCTGGCAACTCTCATACTCCTACGGCCGGGCGCTTCAGGCCCACGCTCTGAAGACTTGGGCTGAAGGGGGAGCCGACTCTTCGGCGGCCAGCCAAGACATGTTCGCACACAGGGCCAAGATGAACAGCCTCGCTCGATGCGGTGACTGGAGCTTGGACCTCGAGGCCTGATCAGTTTTCGTCCAAGGCACCGGGCCTCAGTTGCCAAACGCATATCTCGTAGCGGCCGGAGAGCGCGCCGCCGCGCTTGGTTGTTGCGACCTTCATGATGTCCTTGTCCTTGGAGAGGACGTTGCCCAGTTGTTGGGGGGTGGTTCCGTGGCGCATCGTCGAGTTGACGTGCTCGAGTATCTCGGTGGTGTTCGCCTCTCCCCTCACATCCAGGAATTTCTTAATCTTCTGTCGTAGTCTTGTCGTCCTCATGGTATATATCTCCTTCACTTCTTGTCGGGCTTCGCACGCTCATGGTGCCGAACCCACTTCTCGGTGGCCCACTCCGAGAGGGGGGGCGCGCTGCCGGTCATGCCGCTTCTGCGAACCGTGCCGATGCGAACGATCGAACTGTCAGACTCCAAAAGAGCCGCGACGTCAGCACCCTTGGCTTCGTCATCGTGGCGATTCAGCCAAACTGCGATCTCCGCTGTGTTGCGTGGCCGCTCTGAGAGGTAATTTCGGACAATTTCCCGGACTCTCTCCGCGCCCATCTCTCCCCGCTCCAACACGATATCGGAACCGGCGACCGGTCCGATGGGCGTAGGGTGGCGGGCGCTGATATAACCGTTCTGCACGAAATCACTCTTCTTCGTTACAGATAGTTGCGAGAATATGGCGTGTTTTCAGGTCAGCAGTAGGTGTAGAAATGAAACTGGCACATTCTCTATAGGAAATATGTAATTAAATGTAACGAAATAGGATAATTTATTACATCGTCCTTAGGTAGTTGTATTCGGAGGTGGTCAGTAATGCCAAATGATACGTCTGCGGCCCAGAAACACAGTTCCGATACCACACCGCGAAAAATCCGGAGCATGCATCGCAGGCGCCTCCTGAATCGTCTTACTGAAGGAGGCGGCACGGTCAGCGTCCTCGCACGCGAGGTCGGGCTCAGGGTCCCACACGCCTCAGCCGAACTAAGACGGATGAGAAACGATGGACTGGTCGCCAGCGATCTGTCTGCAGGAAGCCGTGGTGCAAGGATCCACCTTACCGAATCGGGATGGGAGTCGGTAAGGGATGACGAGTTGGCCAGGGCCACCGAGGCCTCGCCTCTGCCGGATGACACCAGCATGTGCTGTCTGCTGGCTCGTGACGGACCCAACCTCCTGCTGGGTGTTATGGAGCCAACTGACTCCCCATTGCTGCTGATTCCGGACCGCCCTCCGAGACCCGTCGGCGACGACTCGTCGTCCACCGGAAGCGATGGGGTACCTTGGAGTTGGGCCGTGCTCAGGGAGAGGAATCCGAGGTGGTTCGACCTCTCCTCAATGGAGGTGAAGCCTGCCCCCCCTCCCTCCTCTGATCCAGAGAGCATAGCGGCCTACTCAGGCGAACGGACAGTGATCGGGATCATCCGGGCTCGCCTGCTGGACTCGGAGCGACCCGTCGCAATAGCCCCCGGTCAGTGGTTCGGCACTCCGAGCTTCCGACCGGCGCCGCCACTGCCCGAGAGCAGTTATCACAGGGGCCAGTGGGTGCTGGGCGCTTGTCACGAGCTCTCTCCGCATGTCCGACCCAAGGATCCGATTGCCGCAGTTATGGAGGAGAGACTGCCCCGCACAATGCTGCTGCGGACTGCGAGGGCCAACTCGCTGGTCATCGCCGACCTCGGCGGCCTCGACGCCGAGGGCGACGCCTATCCACTGTCCGCGCTCGATTTCTGGATTGAGCGGGCCCACCCGCGTCTGACCGACGCCGAGCGACGCAAGCGGGTGCAGGCCCTGCGCGACCGAGTCAGCGCGACGCGCAGGGTGCGGACCGACGACTCGACCTGGCGTCGCTTCAGGAGGGACTGGGGCGAGTCGGTGTTCACCGACGACGAGGACGCCATTAGGATCCTCGACCTGCGGGGCTTGGGCGGCTCATCGGCCGAGGCGCTCGTGCGATGGGCGCTCAACGACGAGGAGCGCCCCCCGATGGTCCTCGAAGTCAGCGATGACCTGCCTGACGACCTGGTGTCTTCGATCATCTCCCACTCCAATCTGCGGCTGGCACTCCTCGAAAGGGACACCCCCGCATTCGCATCCCTCGACAGGCTGGTGGCCGACCCGCTGAGGCCCCTGCCTTGGCTGCAACTCTCGACTAGGGGAGGCAGGATCCTGCCCGTTCGCCTCATGGACCCGATGCAGACTCCAATGTTCATCGCCTTGGATGACCCTGGACCGTCCCCCTGGGCCTCCCTGGGCATCGAGCTGGATGAGCCGGCAGAACTGGACGAGGGCCACCTGTCGGTGATCAACTCGGCAATCTCGCAGCACCCGAACGGCAGCGAGGAGTGGGCCAATCAGATGGAGGCCAGATACCCGATCGCCGCTTGGATTGCGTCACCCCCACGAACTAGATGGCCGCGGTGGCAGCGACTCCGGGACCGACTGAGTTCCGAATGGCTGGTCCTCATGGATCTCGACAACCTGCCATTGGAGAGGCTCTCAGAGGTCGCCGAGGAGGCTCCCGACTCGGTACTCGTCGAGTTTTCCAGCAAGTTGACTATGAAGTTCAGGGAGGATCCGGAGACTGCCCTTCGAACCAGACCGGCCACCGATCCCAAGGACGCGTCTCGCGGGGCGGCTTGGGTCGCATCCCAACTACTGTCAAACGCCCCCTGGCTGCCTGAGCACATGCACGCAGACCTCCTGCGTTGGTCACTCGAGGCATGGCTATCCCACCCTCCCCTGCACTCCCTGCAGGCTCTCGAGGGAGTCGCGTGGCTCTACTCCTCCGGCAGGAACGACGATGCCAGTTTCCGGCCGATACTCGAGGGGATACGCAGCAGGGGGCGGGAGATGCCGAAGGGTCACGACCTGAACACATGGGCCAGGCTCGTGGACAGGGTGCTCGAAGGGAGCGAACTCGATTTGGAGGAGTTGGAGAGGACCGCCAGCGTCCTCCCGACTGGATGGTGGGCACCAATCTCTCCTGAGATTCTAGTCATCCTCTTGAGGGAAGAGGAGTCCACTGACTGGCTCATCTTGAACCCACTTCCCTGGTCCGCGGCAGTCCTACGCCCCGTCGGTGAGGAGTGCCAGGCCCCCGGGTTGCGTTCCTACACGCACCCCGGATGCGACCCCGAGATCCACTCCTTGCTCATTCGCAGGCTCCGTGGGAGGCGCGAGCGCGAGGGCCTGCCCGACAGCGCTGCGCCCTTGCTCGACCTGATGGAGGCGCTGGACGCCATCAACGAAGGGAGGGCCCCCCGTCCAGGCAGGACCCATCCGCTCTCGGGATGGCTGGCTCAGCCTGTCGAGAAGTGGCCCGAGTTCTCCGCCAGCGTCGCATTGGACGGCGATGCTGAGATCGCCGAGAGACTGCTGCTCCGAAGCTCGGGTTATCACACAGGAATAGTCTCCTCCACTTCGATTTCGGGCTGAAAGCCCGCAATATACCGACCGAGGGGTTCTTGACCACCTCCGGTGGCCGATGTACTCCCGAGCTGCAACACCGTGGCGACGAAGCCCCCCGCTGGAGGAATAGGATGAATCACGGTACCAAGCTCGGGTCGCCACTTGTCGAAGACCAGTGTGACCAGCTGCAATGGTATGATCACTGGAGCAAAGCAAGTGGCCGGATTGTGTTAGGTCCCCGGATGACCGGAAGGAATGAATCAAGGGACTACCCCACAATCCGACAGACGTCCCGGGGTGGGTCAGGCGCCTGAGCCAAGCTGTGAAGGCCGCCGTTACGCCCCGGGGCACACATTTCAACCCGGAGCAAGAAACGAGGTGGGAATTCGAATGCACAGCGTCGGTCTGATCGGCGGCACATTCGACCGCTTCCATGCCGGCCACCTGTCCCTGCTCCAAAGCGGCCTCTCGGAATGCTCCTCGCTGGAGGTCTGGCTGACTTCCGATGCGACAACCGGAACGAAGGATCCGCGCATCAACCCGTGGGAGACTCGCGCCGGTGAGATGAGGGAAGCGCTCGGGCAGGATGCAGAAAGGCTCAGCATGCATGTCCTTGAGGACAACCACGGACCAGCTTCGACTCACACCGACGCCTCCGCTATCGTCTGCACTGCAGAGACCCGTCCGGAGTGCGAGATAATCAATCGGATGAGGGGCGACAACGGGCTGGACGAACTGGCAATCATCGAGGCCGAGCACGTCCTCGCTTGGGACGGCGATCCGATTTCGAGCACGAGAATCAGGAACGGCGAGATCGACCGCGAGGGACTGCCTTGGATTCCGGACTCGGTCAGAGAGGGCAGAATAATACTGACTCCGGAGGTCGAGGCAGAGCTCAAGGAGCCGTTCGGCCTATTGGTGCCGGGCCCAGAGGACGACCCTTCCGTAGCCATGTCCGAGGTACTTGCCCGTACTGAACGGGAGTGGGGCCCGATCATCGCCGTCGGGGATGTGACTGTCCGCGCATTGCAGGACCTCGGCCGTCCAGCTGACATCGCTCTGGTCGACGGGCGCACTAGGAGGGAGCCTTGGGAGGGCGCCGAGGGGCTCGATCCCTCGGCCTACGATGGGGTGTTGCAATGCGAGAGCCCCGCTGGCTCCCTCACCCCCTCCTTATTGGAAGCCTGCGAGCACGCCGTGTCCTCTTGGATGGAAGACCGAGCGACCCATCTCATAGAAGTCGACGGCGAGGAGGACCTAGCTCCTCTGCTCCTGCATCCTCTCGCCCCGCTTGATTCGGTAGTGCTCTACGGCCAGCCGGGCAGAGGCGTCGTCGTCAGGTGGTGCAGCGAGGAAGCCAAGCAGCGCTGCCGCAGACTGCTGAGCGGTTTTAGGCCGGCCGACTGAGTCAGGACTCGGCATCGGCCATCGCGTGGATGCCGAAGCCGAATGCGACGAACACGATCATCACAGCGTAGACGCCAGGGTCGACCCAAGTGGTGTTCACAGCACTCCAGTACAGGTAGAACGTCACGCCCAGCACGATGAGCCAGCTGGCCAGAGTCCTTCTCGTGCCTCCCTCGGAAGAGAACAGGCTGGAGACGACTGGACGCTGCGGGATGCCTCGGGCCCAGGCTCCGACTCCACCGTCGACTGCCTTGCCCATGCCCATGCTGCCCAAGGCTAGCAGCGCTATCCCGAGCAGGCCGAAGACCGCATCGTCAAGCACGAAGGACAAACCATCGTGCGCGATGTATGATAAATCGACGCCGTGGTTACCGCCGATGAATCCGATCCACAGCACCTTGAATCCGGGGGAGTAGGCTCCGGATAACAGATTGACGACGGTCAGAGCAACGACCCAGACGCCGAGCACTATCGCAGCGCCCGATACGGTACCGCTGGGGCGGGTCAGAGCATCGCCCCACTCCGAGTCTGCCATGGACATCGGGCCGGCGACCTTCCCTTTCGGTATAACGATTGTCTGAGGGTAGACGAGGCTCTCAGAGTTGGCCCTGCAGGTTGTACCTGCCTAGAGCCGCCTCGCCGATCAGCGGCTCGCTCTCACTCATTGTGCTGATGGCGTCTATCGCCTTGGGGATGGCCGAGTTGACCTGCTTGCTCCTGCCACCTCGGCCCTTGCTCACGTTCCTAGCCATAATCAGGCCGAGCGTGTCGAGTTCGTTCAGCAGGGAGGAGATTCTCCGAGGGGTCAGAGGCTCGAAGCCGATTTTCATGCACGCGTCCGCGTAAGTCCGGTAGATCTCGCCCGTCGAGATGTTCCTCAGGCCATTCTCCTCGTTCAACTTGATCGCAAACAGCACTAGCTTCTGATGCAATGGCAGCGTCTTCAGGACAGGCGTCACCTGGTCGTACTCCAGTTGGCTCTGCGCCAATCTCACATGTCTGGGGTCGACCTTCACCTGGGCCCTCTGCTCCGCCTTCTGAACAGAGATGCGCAGAAGGTCGAGCGCCCTGCGCGCGTCGCCATGTTCCTGGGCTGCCAAGGCCGCGCACAACTCGAGCACGCCTCCCTCCAACACGTCATCGCGCAGGCCGGTCTCGACGCGCTCGCTCAGGATGTCCTGTATCTCGGGGGCCCCGTATGGGTGGAAGACGAGGTCCTCCTGACTCAGTCTCGAACTGACTCTGGGGCCAAGTTGCTGAGTGAAGTTGAGGTCGTTGCTGATGCCGATGATGCAGCATCGGCCGTTCCTCAGAACGGTGTTGAGGCTGGTGAGGTTGTACAGCAGGTCGTCGCCTGCGCGGGCGACAAGATTGTCGATCTCGTCGAGCACGATTATGTGGACTCCACCAGCCCTGTCCATCCTGTAGATCAGTGTCTCGAGGACCCTGTCGGTGGGCCAGCCAGTGAACGGGATGGGTGTGTCCCCCCGCCTGGATAGTTGCGATGCGATGGTCTGGACCACGCGATACTTGGTGTCGACGTTGCGGCAGTTTATCTCGTAAGTCTGGACGGGCTGCCCCATCTCAACTCCCTTGTCGAGGAGCTGTCCGAGCACGAACCTCGTGACCACAGTCTTGCCCGATCCGGGCACCCCGTAGAGCAGCATGTTAGAGGGAATGTGGCCGTTTAGGGCATCGACCAAATTTCTAACCAAGGACTCGATCTCGTGGTCGCGGTGAGGGAGGTTGGAAGGCTCGAAAGCGTGGTCGAAAGCCTTCCTGTCGATGAAGAGACTATCTTGCCCTAGGATTTTCTCGAAAATGTTTCCGTCCATTTTCTTTCACCACGGGCCAAGGCGCGTCTCCTGCCTCCCATCTTACTCCACAGGAGTAGGTGCCGGCCAACGCGGATTCTCACCGAGGCCGTCAGAGGTAATAAGACTGTCCGAGTTAATTCGTCGGCGACTTGAATTCTCTCTCTCTGAGAGACCCCATATCTATCAGTCGCCACCGACGCTACAGCACTACTTAATTTATACTCAGTACATCGATTGTGCACATCTTGAAGCAGTGTGAAAAATACATCGTCTGCTTCGTTCCTAACCTCTCCTCGATCTGAATGGATTCACCTCCAATCACAGCTCGTCGCCACGGTCGGAGAGCCCTTCTGAGACGCCTCGATGCCACGCAATTCCATGGCTATGGTGGTGGCCAATATAAACTAAGATAATTTATCTCAAGAATTAATATCTAGGGAAAAATTGCCATTCTCGTCGATGATCAGAGTATCCCCGTCCTCGAGCTGGTGCACCGAACTCGGAAGTTCGGGCATCGGGAAACCACCCTCGATGCCCACACCGCTGGCGTAGTTGTGGGTGACCAACACGAGGGTGTCCGGGTATCTCCGTGCAAACGAGCTGACATCCGATGGGGTGTGGTGGTGAGGGCTCTGAACGAAGTCCGGAATGCCCATTTCGAGCAGGACGGCATCGGCTCTGGCGCTCCTCTGTTCGATTCCCTCGCACGGCCCCGAGTCGGCGCAGTGTAGGAGGCGGAAGCCGCTCGAGTGGACCAACTCGTATCCGTGCGGGTCCGTCTCGGGCGTGTGGCAGACCGGGAACCTCTCATAGCTCCAGTCGGTACCAGCCAGTTCTCCCGACTCCGACTCCGACCAGTTCGCCCGCTCATCGAGGGCGGCGTCCAAGCTGCCGGGGAATCCAGTCCTGCACAGCACGTCGAGGATGTCTCTGCCCCCAGGCCTCAGATGCACACCGAGGGTCTTGGTGGCATCCGGATCGGAGACGTGCTGCCGCTCGAGCAGGAGAAAGGGGAACCCGAAGGTATGGTCGGCGTGCCAGTGAGTGAACAGCAGATGCTCGATGTCGGCCGGGGAGACTCCTGCGCGTCGGAGTTGGACCAACACGGTAGGCGGCGCGTCTACCAGCACGGTACTATCGAGCAGGGCCAGCGCGTGCATGCGCCCCGGAGGGGAGAATGCGTTGCCGGTGCCGAGGAAGTCAATGCGCGCCACGAACCCCGATGAGGGCCCCATGACTTGACCTCATCGCCTGCCTCGTCAGAACGGCGGCTGCCCCCGTTCAGCATTTCTTCATAAACAGGCCATGTTTCGCGAGGCCCGAAGACTTCGAGGCCTCGATATGCCAGACTGGAGTGTGAAGAATCCATACTCGTCAATACTCAGTGAGAACTTCGTTCTCAACAGCGAGGGATCACGTAAGGAGACCCGCCATGTCGTCTTCGACTTGGGCGATTCCGGATTGGAGTACAAGGCCGGTGATGCCATCGCCGTGATTCCGAGATGCCCGCCCGAACTGGTCGATGAGATACTCTCCATGTGCAACTTCTCAGGGGGCGAGAAGGTCGAGACCCACTTGGGGGCGTGCAGCCTGCGCGAGGCACTCACAGACCGCTACGAGGTCCATCGTGTTTCGAAGAAGTGGATCGGGGGCTTGGGACCACGACTGACCTCTGACACCGGGACGATAGGGATTCGCATCGTCAGGCGACAGCGCGTCTCGTCCGACGATGGCTCGCTGCTGATGGACTGGGAGGGCAGCGGAGTGGATGAAGACGTTCCCGAGGGGTACGCCGAGATAGGCTCTGCCAGCAATCCGGCCGAAGACCTGTGGAACGAACTCACTGGAGACGCCAAGGCGATGGAGGACTACATCTGGTCGCGCGACTACATCGACGTCCTCGGGGACTTCGGCCACATTGGATTCACCCCGCAGGAACTGGTCGACGGCATGGACCGGATGAAACCACGACTCTACTCGATAGCGAGCAGTCCCGAGCACGAGCCGGGCACCGTGCACCTGACCGTCGCCACCGTGCGCTACAATCACCACGAGCGCGACCGAACCGGCCTATGCACTGGCTTCCTCGCCGAGCGCTGCGAGGTCGATGACACCGAAATCGGTGTGTTCATGTCGCCGACCCGCTCGTTCGTTTTGCCCGAGGACGGCTCCATCGACATCATCATGGTCGGCCCGGGCACGGGCATCGCTCCGTTCCGAGCTTTCCTCCAGCAGCGTGAGTTCGATGGCGCGACCGGGCGCAATTGGCTGTTTTTCGGAGACTGGACCGAGGGGGGCGAATACTACTACCGCAAGGAGATGGAGGCTTGGAAGGAGAGCGGATTGCTCGACAGGCATGACCTAGCGTGGTCCCGCGCTGGTCCGGAGAAGGTCTACGTCCAGCACCTCATGAAGCAGCACGGCGAGGAGATCTGGAGCTGGCTCGGCGGCGGCGGCTACTTCTACGTCTGCGGCGACAAGAACTACATGGCCAAGGACGTGCATTCCACCCTCATCGAAATCTGCGCCGAGCACGGCGGCATGTCCGACGAAGAGGCGAAGGAGTTCGTCGAGACCGGTCTGATGAAGACCGAGAAGCGCTACCTGAGGGACGTCTACTGACCCCGCCTCTGGCTCCGCATGACTCATACGACGCGCACGCAGGGGGCTTCACCATGTTCCGGCGCGTTCTCATCGCGAACCGCGGCGAAATCGCGCTGCGGATACTGCGCTCTCTGCGCTCCCTCGGAATCGAGGTGGTCGTCGCTCACGGCCGCGATGACCGACTGACTCTGCCGGTCCGACTGGCTGACGAGGGCGTCTTCATCGCCCGAGACGACCCCTTGGCCTCCTATCTGGACATCGAGGCGATCGTGGCCGCGGCCAAGGAGGTCGGGGCCGACGCCGTTCACCCGGGCTACGGTTTCCTAGCAGAGAACCCGACCTTCGCTGAGAGGCTGGCGGAGGAAGGCATCAAGTTCATCGGACCCAGCCCCGAGGTGCTACGACTCCTAGGTGACAAACTGGCGGCAAGAGATGCTATGGTCAAGGCCGGGTTACCGGTCGCCAAGGGCTCTGGCAAGCCGGTGTCCGAGCAGGCCGAAGCCAGCAGCGTGGCCGAGGAGATCGGCTACCCGGTGATGATCAAGGCCGCGGCCGGCGGGGGCGGCATCGGCATACAGGTGGTGAACTCCGCTGACGAGTTCGAGGCCGCACTGAGGCTCTGCCAAGGCCGCGCGCTCTCGGCCTTCGGCGATGATAGGGTCTTCATAGAGAAGTTCATCGAAGGCGCCCAACACATCGAATTCCAAGTCTTGGGCGACGGCTCGGCGGCGGTGCACTTCGGCGAGAGGTTCTGCTCTATACAACGCCGCCACCAGAAGATCCTCGAGGAGGGCCCGTGGCTGTCCGACGAGATACGGCAGCAACTCGGTGCGAAGGTCGTCGCAGGAGCAGAGGCTGTCGGCTACGAGGGGCTGGCGACATTCGAGTTCCTTCGAGACACCGAGGGCGAGTTCTACTTCCTCGAGGTCAATCCGAGGGTGCAGGTAGAGCACACGGTGACCGAGATGATCGCCGGCGTCGACCTCGTCTCGTTGGGAATACGCGTGGCCGCTGGGGAGTCACTACCACTCTCCCAGGATGACATCAAGCTCAGCGGGCACGCCATTCAGGTGAGGATCAACGCGGAGAACCCGTTCACGCTCGAGCCATCGCCGGGCCGCCTCTGGGAGTGCCACTGGCCCGGCGGCCCGGGCGTGCGCGTGGACACGCACGCGCACACGGGGTACGACATGCCCCCTTCCTTCGACTCACTACTGGCCAAGCTGGTCGTGTGGGCACCCACGCGCGAGGAGGCCATTGCCAAGATGGACGCAGCGCTGGGCGAGACCCTGATCATCGGAGTGGACACTCTGATACCCCTGCACCGGGCGATTATGAACGAGACCGACTTCCGCAATAGAGAAGTGAACGTGGAATACCTCGACGGGCACCCAGGACTGCTGGACGGGAGGTGAGGCAGTGGAGATGGTGATCGTCGGAAGTATAGGTTTCGATGATATCGAGACTCCTGAGGCCAGCGGCTCCGATCTGCTCGGTGGGGCTGCCACTCACGCCGGCCTGTCATCTGTCTTCCATTTGCCGCTGCAACCGAGGAGGCCACCTAGGGTTGGCTTGGTCAGTGCGGTTGGAACCGACTTCCCGAGCGATGCTCAGATCATCCTCGAGGAAGCCGGACTCAACTTGGCGGGTGTGGTCCGCAGGGACGGCCGGACCTTCCGATGGGCCGGTCGATACGAGGGCTCGATGGAAGAGGTCCATACGATATCTACCGATGTCAACGTGCTGGGGGACTTCAGCCCCGAGGTCCCCGCCGCCTGGAACGACCCCGAAGTCCTGTTCTGCGCCAACACGCACCCGCGTACGCAAGTCTCCGTGCTGGACCAGTGTCCCGGCGCGGCTGTGACCGCACTCGACTCCTTCATGCTGTGGATCGAGACCGAGTTCGAGGCCCTGTCAGAGGCCCTGCGCAAGGTCGACATCGCGATACTGAACGAGGAGGAGGTCTGCGCGATAGCAGGCGACGGAATCCTCTCTCGCGCCGTGGAAGCGGTTCGCTCTGGCGCCGCTCTGCACGGCGGCGAGGCCGCCGGACCCGGGCCCCGCAGCCTGATCGTCAAGCGTGGCGGCAGCGGCTCGGTCGCGCACCTTCCGTGCGGTACCATCCCCCTCCCTGCCTATCCCACCGAGGACATGGTCGACCCCACGGGGTGCGGCGACTCCTTCGCCGGCGCACTGCTGGCCAACATAGCCGGGCGTAAGGGCGCGTTGAACCAGCTCGACACGATGCGCAACGCGCTTGTGCATGCTACTGTGACGGCTTCCTTCACCGTCGAGGGGCTGGGCGCATCGGGGCTTTACGAACTAGAGCGTGGGAGGTACCACGCTCGCGCTGACAAGTACCGACGAATGGTCGGGCTGTGATTACTCCAGCCTGCGGATTCCGGGCAGCGGATGCAGATCTCCTTTCGATGAGGTCCTCCTCAACTGCGAGAACCTCAGACCACCTGCTGGAGGGGGCAGCTCCGTGGGACCTCTCTCCTCCCCGCTCGACACCCTGTTGACGACTTCACTCAGGGCGTCCTTGGCCGAATGGCTCTGTGCCCCCTGCATCTCCCTGACTCGCGCAGCCACGTCAGCTTGGTGGTCCTGGTCGCTGCGCAGACGGATGTGCTGTGAACTCTGGAAGCGAGCATCCGAGCTCGCGGTCCCGCCGTCACCGTCACCATATTCGGAGGCATAGGAATGCACCCCCCTTCGAGCGGTTCTGGAAGCCGGGCGCAACAGGGCCTCAATCCAACTGGGACTCGATTTCCGCATAGCCCTCTTGTTGGTCTTGACACGTCCGGTGCTCATGGAGTTCGCCAGCTTCGAGATGCCGGGAAACTCCTCGAGGCTGGCGGCGTCGAGGGTAGGCGGCGTAGGATTGCCGCCTTGGCCTAGAAGGGCCTGTCGGGCTCGGGCCTGCTTCACGACCCCCGCCCTGCATTCGTCTCTGACGGCATCTTGGGTCGGAGCGGGCAGGCCGGGTCCGAGGTAAGGTCCGGCAGGGGGGCCGAATCTGCTGTGGGCCCTCCTAATCAATTGGGAGCTGGTCGGCCTCCTCTGCACTGCCGGAGGGCCCGTGGCGTGGATGTAGGTGCTGGGTTCTGTGTAGGTCGGTGGGCTCGGCGTCGGGGTGCCCCTCGGCGGTGGAGTGGTCGGCGGTGAGTAGCTGGAAGGCGGTTCGGCATCAAAGATGCCGCCTTCGCCGAAGAGGTCCATGGCCCCGGCCGCAGCCTCCCCGAGAGCCGAGTCGATCCTGCTGTCCGCGTCAGGCTTCTCGTTGTACCAGTCGGGTGCCTCCTCACGACCCCAGGCCCTCACATAGGCATCCGGGACGGCCTCCTGCGGAGGAGCCGACGGTTGGTAGGTCTGAGGCGAGTATGACGGCTCAGTAGCGACGCGCTCCTCGGCCTCCCAGGGAAACAACGGCTCTGTCGTGGCCTGAGGCGGCTCAGGTGCTGTGGTAGGCGCCGGAGCACCGAAATCAAAGGACATCAACTCCTCCTCGATATCGGCCATGAGCAGGTCATCCTCGGGTGCGGCCAAGAGCCCCCTGGGCTCTGGCAGATCTCCGCCCGCATCCCTGAAAGCAGGGTATGACGGCAGTTCGGCATCGATGTGCTCGAGCCCCATCCTGGCCTCTTCCATCGAGCAGCCATGGCGGATTCGGTCGACCATCAGGCACAGTCTGAGCAGGACCCCCTCGCTGCCGGAGACGATGTGCCTGTCACCGGCCTCGGTCTCGATGGCTAGGACCGAGGTGCGAGAGACCAGGTATCCGAGCAGCGTCAGCGCGCCTGCAGCTGTCGACACCATGGCGTATGGAGGGAGCATGACGCTTACCCCGAGGTAGATTGCTAGGAAGCCCAAGGGGACCAATCCTCCAGGGAGCATCGGGACCTTCATGTGGCGCATTCTGGATATCGACCCGAGCGTCAGTCTGATTCCGTGCCCATCGAATCTCTCCAGCGTCAGCTGACGCTTGGTGAGGACTGCGACGAACCTTCCTCCTGACCCGACCAGATTCAGATTGCCGAACAGTTCCGACTTCTCATCATCCTGATCGGGCTTACGCCCGACTGAGTGCATCCGGCAGTTAGAGCGACTCTGATTGGCTATAACTGCTCGGGGTGCTGAGAGGCCGCGCGTGCGCCTTACGCGCACACGAGCCGAACGCCGAATGCAGCAGTTTCAGGTCGTTTACGACCTCATCCCATTGCGTCACGGGCAGCCTGTGCCCTATCCCAGAGATCTTTCTCCTGATCCGTGGAAGGTGTGAATTGGGGAATCTCCGTCGGCCTCATCTCAGAGTCTATAGCACACATAAAGAAGAAGCCGGAGCAGATCTCCTCGCCCTCCCACTCGGAGCGTGAGAGTCGGCATGAAACCACATGCACGCCAGCCGTATGGGGCGAGGTCCAGACGACCCTCGCTGTAGTACGGATGATGTCGCCTTGGTAGGCCGGTCTGCGGAACTTCAGGGCGTCGATGGAGATGGTGACGAACTCGCTGTGGGCGAACTTGCTCGAGACCATACCAGCCGCGGTGTCCATGATCGACATCAGACGACCTCCGTACAGCGTGTTCATCGAGTTGGTGTCCCCGGGGAACACCTCGTTGAGCAGCACGACGGGCTTGAGGGAGTGAGGCTCACCCATGTCTCTCAGCCGACCTCGAGAGCCCATCCCCCTTCAATCTAACATTTCTGCAATCTTCCCCGAATCGGTTCTTCGACCGTTGTCTTCAACCGAAGGTGACCGTTCGGAGAGCCATGGAAGTGCCTCTACTGCGGTGGGATCCTGCGATTCTGGAGGACCCGGACGGCGGACGCATCGTGCTGTGGCCGCATCTGCCATGCGTCCGGATGCCGAACTCCCTGCGATACAGGGATTCCTGGGACGGACTGGCCCTTCTGTTCAGCCTGAGCGATCTGAGCGCTTGGAGGCATGATGAGGAGCAGGACAAGCAGAGCCCGGGCGTTCACATCGAGGCCGCTATAGCATCGGGAACCGTCCTAGGTCGGCTGATGAAGGACCTTCAGGAGTACGAGGTCGACGGGCCCAAGATTCCCGACCCGGAGCAGACCCGCCTGCTGCTGCACGCGGACAACGCCAGAGGCGGCATGCCGATCTACGCTATCGAACCGGAACTGGATGACGAATCGTGGTCGAACTGGCTCGAGAGGAGCGCAGACGAGCAGTCGCGAGTCACCTCCCTGCTGTCCACTCTCACGACCTCTCGACGTTGGCGCAAGACCCTCTCCCTAGCGATACCGATGGTCGAGAGGTCCAAGGGGGTCGGCCCGGACTTGGGCGCCGCCGCAGCCTCGTGTGCAGCTTGGTGGATCGAGGAGCAAGGCGCCCTGACGCCGGAGATGCTCTCTGAGCGAAACCACCGCTTCGCGGCCCGTTTGCGAGGCGCACTCGCAGATTTGAGGAACAAGAGGCTTGATGATGCTGTAGCACGGGACACCACCCTGCTGACACCCGTCCATCAGGCATGGCTGCCCTCCTTGGAGGTCGCGGTCGGCACTTGGCCGGACGCGGAAACGATGCGGAAGGAGGGCTGATCATGGAGGAAGGGAGAATCGTCATCGACGTCGAGACCCAGACCTTCAGGTTCACACCCTCTTCCCCGATCAACCACCAGGAGGCAGTGACTCTCGCAGGTGGCTCGGTCAGTGGCCCCTACGTCGTGGTCAGCCACGAGCAGCCGCGCGCCACCTTCGTCATCGAGCCGAGCGGCTCGGTGCTGGTCCACGGGATAGCCCGGGGCGAGGTCGCTAGGCTCGCCATCCAGGAACTCCTGTTAACTCTCGGGATGTCGGAGGAGAATCTGCGGATGGAGTTGGGAGACATGCTCATCAGATTCTCTATCGGACGAGCTGTGCTACTCGATCTGGCCGCGGCGAGATTCGCGGACATCGAGATGGACGACCGCCTCGGGGCGCTGAGGATCACCGCGACTCTGCACAACTCGCAACTACTGATGTTTAACAACGGCCAGGGCGTCGTACTCGGGCAGTCCTCGAAGAAGATCGCCGAGATGGCCGTCCGACACTGGGCCGACTTGCTGGAGGAAGAGGGAGCCCTAGCGTGAGAGCATGATGTTGGTCGACGGACGCTGGACCGGCCCCATCCTCGACCAGCACCTCCACCTCGACCGCTCCAACAGGTTCCTCGACGCAATCGCCGAGTTCACTCGCGTCGGCGGTACCGGTATCATGCTGGTTCACAAGCCCGCCTTCTCCGCTGCCGCTCTCCCGACAGACCTCGACGGCTACCGGGCTGCCTACGCAAATACGCTGAGCATGGCCGACGAGGTCGGGGCCGAGTTCGGAATCGACGTCGGAGTCGTACTCGGCCCTCACCCCGTCGTATGGGCGCATCAGATTGAGCCGCTGGGCCTCGAGAGGTCGAGCGAGCTCCACCTCGAGGCCGTAGGGCTTGCTCTCGAGCATATCGAGGCCGGCGAAGCAGTCTGCCTGGGGGAGGTCGGAAGGCCTCACTATCCCGTCGACGAGCAGACTTGGGCGGCTGCCAACGAGCTCCTAGTCGAGGTCATGTCGCTGGCCGCTGGGGCCGGCACTACGATCCAGCTGCATGTGGAGGACAACGGCGAGACCACCTGCAGGGAGCTCGCCGAGTTGTGCGACAAGGCCGGCCTACCGAGGAACAGGGCGATCCGGCACTACGCCCCGGCCGACGTAAGCCCTGGCTTCACGCACGGACTCGCAGCTACTGTGAGTGTGGGCAGGCAGAGTGTCGAGAGGTTGGTCGGAACAGCGCGTTCAGCAGCAGCGCCCTGGGGGATGGAGACCGACTTCCTCGATGATCCTCGACGACCCGGAGCGGTGCTCGGTCCCAAGACGGTCCCCAAGCGCACCCAGCAGCTGTGCGCTGCGCTGCTCTCAGCCGACTGGAGCGAGGACGAGGTCAGTGACCTGATGACGGGCATCCACAGCGAGTGGCCAGCAGATCTGTACGCTACTCGCTAGGCCACCGTAACTCGGGCATGAACGTCATCACGGCACCCGTCACGAACAGTATCATGGTCAGGACGAAGCCTTGGAACTCGCCTATTGGGACCTCATACCCTAGTTCTGCTAGGCCCATCCTCCACATCGGCCCGTTGATCGGCAGGAACAGGAACATCACGACTACCCCCAACTTCTGACGGAGCAGCACGAACGAGCCACTTTGGGCCGGTTGATGAAGTGAACGGAGGTAGACATTATTGGTGCGCCCGCCGGGATTTGAACCCGGGACTGGAGGTTGGAAGCCTCAGATGATACCCCTTCACCACAGGCGCGGTGACTCGCCGACCTCAGGCTCCCACTAAACCGATTCGGTGGGGGAATAACGACGAGTGAAGCATTCACGCGTCCCCCATCGCGGAGGGACGATGCCATCTCCGGCGGAGTGAAGCATTCAAAGGGTGCCGTCAGAACGAGCGACCAATGTTGCCGAATCCACGAGCCGGTACTGACCGGGGTATCGCAATCAGCAAGGATGGGTCTGACCTCGCTGATGAGAAGCAGGTTGTCGGCCGCAAGATATGGCGGGTAGTCCCTTATCTCAAGCGCTATTGGAGGCGAGCCGCGGGGGGCGTAGTAGCGAATGCCGCTGCTCGAGCCTTCGACCTAATTCCTTTCATCGCCATAGGCGCGGCCGCAGATTATTACCGCGATAAAACATTCACCGCCCCCACCATCGAGAGCCTGGTCACATCAGATATCCTCCCGTCATTCGGTCCGATAGAACCTGTCGAATTCGGCTTTGGTCTGCTGATTCTCGTCTCCTTCTCGTTTCTCGCTGTCTTCCAAGGCATTAGCGAGTACCTCTGGCAGTCGACCGCCTACATGGTACAGCACGACATCAGGATGGATGCGACGACGAGCCTGATGGCTATGGAGGCCTCCTACTTCGAGACCCGCCAGACGGGCAATCTGATGTCGGTGCTGTCGGCAGACATAGCTCAGTTGGAGGACATAGTATCCGATGCCAGCACCAGCATTATACGCATCGCCATCACCTTCACCGCCGCGTTCGGGATCATGTACTGGATGTCCCCAACCCTGGCGCTCATCCTGTTCGTCCCCTTGGTATTGGTCATACCAATGGTGGTCTGGTTCTCGACGAAGGTCCAGCGTCGCTACAGGAAGCAGCGCGAGAGCACTGGCGGTATAGTCGCCATTCTGGAGAACGTGCTCTCCGGAATCACTGTCGTGCAGGCCTACAATGCAACCGACTTCGAGCGCTCTCGGGTAGAGAGAGAGAGCGGTGACTACCGAGATCAGGCGATACTCGCCGCCAACCTGCGCAACCGGTTCATTCCGGGGATCTATGTGGTCGCCGGCCTCTCGTTCGGTCTACTGGTCTCGGCCGGCGGCTGGCTCATGGAGTCGGGAGAGATAACCATCGGACAGTTCGTCACCTTCCTGCTGATTTCAACGCGCATGACAATGCCGATGTTTATCCTCGGAATGCTGCTGAACCAGCTCCAGCGCGGCGAGGCGGCTTCCAAGCGGGTTTTCGCGCTGATAGACCTCGAGCCGTCCATCTTCAACAAGCCCGATGCTATAGCGCTCGATGGTCCCATCAGGTCGATCTCGTTCGACGATGTCACCTTCGCCTACCCTACTTCCGAGGTCAACGTGCTGAATGAAATCTCATTCTCAGCATCGTTCGGAGATTTCCTCGGCGTGATGGGTCACACCGGAGCAGGCAAGAGCACCATCCTCAAGCTGGTCGAGCGCTTCTACGAACCTCAGCAAGGCAGGGTCCTAATCAACGGCATCGACATCAACGAATACACCATCGAATCGGTCAGGGACCGAGTCGGCTTCGTCTCGCAGGACCCCTTCATGTTCTTCGGCAGCGTCCGCGACAACGTCGCCTACGCGCGCGACGCCTCCGACGAGGAGATTCAGCGGGCGCTGGAGACGGCCGGAGCCTGGGATTTCGTGTCTGAGATGGCCGAGGGCGTCGAGACAATGGTCGGTGACAGAGGGGTCATGCTCTCGGGGGGGCAGCGCGCCCGCATCGCCCTCGCCCGCGCGCTGCTCAAGGACCCGGACCTGCTCATACTCGACGAGGCGGCGGCAGCCCTCGACGCGGAAACCGAGAAGCGCATTCAGCAGTCGCTGTTCGGCGCCTCCAACGGCGGCGAGCAGCGAATCACCATCGCTGTCGCCCACCGCCTCGCGACCATTCGCAACGCCGACGAGATCATCGCGATGGTCGACGGCGCCATCGTCGAGCGAGGCACTCACAGGGAACTTATCGACAACGACAACGTCTACGCTTCGCAGTGGTTGATACAGACCGGTGAGCTCGGTGCGGCAGAGGCTTGAGCCTAGCCTCTGACACGGTCGTCTATCTGCAGGCCGGAATTGCCGATGAAAATGCGCCACCAGCCGCGCAGCACGCCCATTCCGTAGTTCCAATGCAGCGCGAAGGTAGCAATCGAGGAGAGGAAGACCGTCTTCGGAGTCCGGCAGGGAGAGCTCCCCTTGGCCGCCCCGTACCAGGCAATGAGGTTGTACAGAACGATCAGGCTGACCAGAGTATGGACTCCTGCGCGAGGCCAGCCCATCGGAACGGTCTCGTACGAGATGTCCCAGAACTCGGGCCAGTTCAGGCCGCCGTTGGCGAGCCCCCAGAAGAAGAACCCGAATGCCGCTATCACTATCGGAGGGAATAATGCCACCAGAGTGTGGCTCCAGGAGCGCAACTCGCGGTGCTCGTGACTCGCTAGAGTCCTGACCAGACCGTAGTTGCGAATCTGCCTCTTCACCCTTGAGAGATCCCTGCGACGGTGCCACATCACAGCTGTCCTGTCGGTCCACAGCCGGTGACCGGCTTGCCGAATCATGTGGTCGAGGATGACGTCCTCAGCACCGATGCATCCGGGCGGGAAGCCTCCGACCTCCTGCAGTACAGAGCGCCGGTATGCGGAGTTGACTCCGGGCAGCTGCTCGACCTCATCGAGTTTCCCCGCCCCTTGCCTGCCGTAGTTCGTTCCCACGGTGAAGATCGTGCTGCAGAAGCTGACGTCGATGATCTGCTGCTGCAGGGTGGAGTGCTCCGGCGGGGCGAAGTTGGGCCCACCGACTCCTGCCACCCCCGGCCTCTCGAACCAGCGGGCTAGGTTGGCGACCCACTCCTTTGGGACGATGACGTCGTCATCGGTGAACATCACCAAGTCAGATTCCGTCGCTTCGAGCGCGACGTTGCAGGCGTCCCCGCGAGTGCGCGAGGCGGCATCGTCGATGAATCGGACTCCCCTTGACTCAGCCTGCTCTCGACCCGAATCGCTTCCTGGGCCGACTACCACTATTTCCAGCGGGCCATAGTAGGTCTGGGAGAGCAGCCCGTCGAGCGTGATACCCAGTTCCACCGCGTTTGCGACGCTCGGGACGATGACGCAGACTGAGCGGCTCATGGCCTGCCGGCCCCAGTTTGCCCCCTTGAGTTCACGGGTCACTCGTTAGAGACGCGTGGTGCTAGGAAGTAGGTCCACTTGGCACCGCCGTCGTTACTGCTCCAGTTGAGGCAGAGCGGGTACTTGTCCTGAAACTGAATCTGAATATCCTGCGCGAAACCTCGATCGGCCAGTTTCCTCGTCAGCGGTTCGAGGAACTGCAGGGAGTAGGTCGACTGGGTCGGGGCAGCGCATTTCAGTTCGCTGAGCTCACCGGCCTCGAAGCGGACGTTCACACCCTCGCCAGCCTCGACGGTCACGCTGACACGCATCTCCTTGCTGTCGAGGCTGAGGTCGACCAACTCGCCGACGAACCTGGCTGCTCGGAGGGCCCGGGAGAGCTTCTCCGCGCCGATAGTGGCGCTGCAGTTGAAGTCCAATTGGGGCAACTTCGGGTCCTGAAGGGCCCCCGTGTCGAGACCACGCAGGATTCGGTGGACCTCCCCCACTCTCAGGTTGACTGCCCCGACCGCCTCGTCGTAGTCGATCTCGACGAGGTCGGAAGGTCCTGCCAGCGTCATCAGGTCCCTCAACTTGCCGAGCTCGAGCCCGATCTCGACCGGCTCGACCTCGTAGGTCTCGAAGCATGTGTCTGCAATCGTGGCAGAGAGAAGGGCGACGTGCGAGCCGTCGACGACCTTGATGCTGAGTCCCTTCTCGCCCCATGACATCTTGGCCTCCTCGGTGAGGACCGAGAGCAGTTCGATGATCTCCCGCATAAGTTGGGTGTTCGCAGTAACTCTGAGCACGGACTCACCTCGGTACGTCGCTCCTGATACTTGGGGGTCTTTCATTCTTCGTAGGCGGCTCTACGGGGTTGTCATTGGTACTCCCTAAAGTGCTTCGAGCATTTCGAGCAGGTGCAGATCTTGGTCTCAGGCTCGTCGCTGGACCTGGTCTGCTTCAGCTCCACGTAGATTTCGTTGCAGTCGCATTTGGGGCACCTGATTTCACCTACGCGCAGGGTGCCCCGCGCCACTTCCTCGGCGACGACCTCGGTGAGGTGTCTCAGGCTCTTTTCCGAGCCCGCGGCAGTGGCGTTGGACAAGTCGACGACCTCACCGGTCATCGGGTCTGTGAAGGTGCCTCCTGAGCCATCGATCCCAGAAAGGGGCCCCTCATACCCACATTTGTAATTCGGACACTTGATGTCTCCATCGGGTCTTGGGAACGCCAAAGAACCGCATTCAGGACAAAACATCTACTCACTAAGCCTAACCGGTTTTCCACCACGCCGAACAAGGACAATCAAACCGTCTATTCAATATATCCTTTCCTCGGCCAGCCTCGCAGCCCTGCAATCGCGTATCCCATTAACGCACTCTGCGAGCCGACCGCACCGTTGAAGCGAGAAGGCGCCACGGGGGATTCGTGCGGATTCACTTCGATTGGAGACTCGCTCGAGCCATCGATTCCGACGGCAACGTCGTCGATGAGCTGGACTGGTCTTCCAAGAGGTCTGTCGGAGCCCTGGCTGACAGGTTGGCCGAGCTCCAATCCGGCAGACTGAGCCCTGAGGCAAGGACTCTGGCCGAGAGATTCGCCGATGCCGAGGCAGATCATCTGGGGGCGATGTCCGATTCGGGCTGGCCCGAGCTGGATGAGGATGAGCAGGCACTGTTCTCCGAGGCCACTGACAGGCTGGCTAGGAGAGGCGTTGCCGATGCCGCCGCAGATTTCGACAGGCGCCTCGATATGCTCTCGTCCGCGGCGAGCGAGCTCCGAGCATCTTGGACGACAAGCGAGGCGCGATGCGTGGAGTGGGCAGGACTCTTCCTAGCCGAGCTCGACCTTGACGGCCAGCGTCGTGAGATACCCTGCGCTGTGGCAGAGGCAGGCTCGATAGACGAAGCGGCTAAGGCGCTGGGGATCTCAGCTCCTGAGCATAAGCCATCGTCTGCAGAATGGGAGGCTCTGCGGGGTCACGCCAGAGGTGTGGTCGAACTCACCGGGAGGCTGGAAACTGCTGAGGACGCGACCCGGGAACTCGCTCGCGAATACGTCCCGACCCTCAGCAGGGTGGTGGGGCCCCTAGGCGCGGCTAAGATGATCGTCCTCGCACGAGGCCGCGAGAGGCTTGCCCGGATGCCCAGCGGCAGCCTGCAGGTACTCGGTGCGAGTGGCGCGATGGCAGCGCACCGCAGGGGGGCCCCACCGCCGAAGCACTCACCGACCCTCTTCTCCCTGCCGCAGATATCGAAGTCACCCCGCTGGGTCAGGGGGAAGATAGCTCGTTTCATGGCCGGCAAGTGCTCGATCGCAGTCCGGGTGGACCACTTTGATGGGGAACCGTGGGACGAGGAGCAGATAGCCGAGATCAATCGGGAGTGTGAGAATATCCGCAATCGTTTCCCGAAGCCCCCAAAGAGGGGGTGAGCGAGTGCCTAGAAGGCCCGTGAAGCTGGGCTGGGGAGTCAGGCGCGAGGGCCGCTCGCTGTGGACTAGGAACGCTGTTCGCGGAATCTCAGTCAGAGGCGAGCGCCGCAAGAGGGACAGCCGCATTGAGTGGCGGGCATGGGACCCCACTCGCTCCAAGGTCGCGGCGGCGCTTCTGCTAACCGGAAACGACGCATCCGACATGCTTCCCGAGCCGGGCTCTACCTGCCTCTATCTGGGGGCTTCGACAGGTAGCACCGTGAGCCACATTCACGATCACGTCTGCGGCGCGGGAAACCATCACGGAGGCCAAGTCGTAGCGGTCGAGATATCGCCTCGGATGATGCGCGATCTGACAGCGCTCGCAAGCAAGAGGCCCGGCCTCGTCCCGGTCTTGGGGGATGCCCGAATCCCGCATGCGGTAGCCCCCTACATCCGAAGCCAGGCCGACTGGATGCACCAGGATCTAAGCATCGCCGACCAGGCTCAGACCTTCGTCAAGATGGCCGGCGCCTTCCTCAAGCCGGGAGGCACAGGACTGCTCTCTCTGAAGGCTGCCAGCGAGCGGTCATCGGACGGCGACGACGACTCTAGGTTCGCGAAGGCCGCGAGAATCCTGGGGGAGTCGGAGTTCGAGGTCGTCGAGAGGATAGACCTAGCCGGACTAGAGGATCAGCACATCTTATTCCACGTTCTGTTGCCCGCAACTGACTAGCCGCCGAGGGTAAAACCGGCGCCGCCCAGCAAGACGGCGCCGAACAACACTCCACCCGCAATAATCAGGAGTGCGAGATAGTTCATCACAAGGCCGGCTATCGCCATCCCTCTGCCTTCACCACCCATCTCATTCGCCTTGTTGATGCCCATGTGGCCGGTGACAATCCCAGCGATCATAGCGAATGGAATCAAGCATACCGTGAAGCACAGTCCCGACAGGACGATGCAGACCCAAGTCACGATTCCCATGACCATTGAGATAGTCGCTACATCGTTGCTCTGGGGGATTTGCATCAGCGGCTGCACGTAGGCGCCGGCCTGACCCGGGGCGGCGTATGGGTTGGGTTCTGCAGACTCGTCCGAGCCAGCACTGGGGCTGCCCGAGAGCACCACCGTTTTCGGTCCTTCTTCCACGGCTCTCGGTATCGCACCGCCAATTGAAACTACCCCTGCGCCCCCGCGTCACAATGAAGGAGCCGCACAGACTCGGAACCCCGTGCCCGAGTATCCGGAGGTGTGTACGGTCCGACTCGGTCTCGAGAGGCACCTCGTCGGCAGACGAATCATCGACATCGAGCTTCGGCGGCCTGACCTCCGCTTCCCTTTCCCCCCCGGGTTCGCACAGCTCCTGCGAGGCAGGGCGGTCCAGAGGATCGACCAACGCGGCAAGTACCTCCTGCTCAGACTCGACGAGGGCGAGTACACCTGGCTGAGCCACTTGGGGATGTCCGGCCGCTGGACCCTGCTGGGAGCGGACAGTGAGGATAGCGACGAGGGCCCGCACGACTGGGTCGTGGTGCACCTAGACAACGGCGAGCGAGCGGTCTATTCGGACCACCGCCGCTTCGGTTTCATGGACTTCTTCCCCACCGACGAGCAGGAGCAGCACGAGCTGCTCGCGCATCTGGGGCCAGACCCGACCCCGGACCATCTGACCCCGATGGATCTGGCCGAGAGGCTGCGCGGCCGCAGGACTCCGATGAAGGCCGCGCTGCTCGACCAGAAGACGGTCGCGGGCCTTGGCAATATCTACGTCTGTGAGATCCTGCATCGCGCGGGAGTATCGCCTCGCAGGTCGGCAGCGAATGTAGCGGGAAAGTCGGGGGTGACCAGACGAGTCGAGAGGATAACCGCCGCCACGCACGACGTTATCACCGAGGCGATCGACGCCGGTGGCTCTAGCATCAGCGACTTCGTCGGCGTCGGGGGCGCCCTAGGTTACTTCACTCGTAGCCACCAGGTCTACGGGAGGGAGGGCGAGCCCTGCCTCACTGAGGGTTGTGATGCGACCATCCGTCGCATCGTCCAATCCGGCCGCTCGACCTTCTACTGCCCGAGCTGCCAGCGCTGAACTAGCGTCGCCCTTGTTGGAAATCCCAGTCGAATTCTTGTTCCATGTACATCCCCTGCTCGCTGTTCATGTGCTCCTCCTCTGCGTACTGCTGCTTGCGCCTCAAGTCCTCGCTCAGCAGCTGGTAGAACAGCTCCGCCATGTCCAGCAGTCTGCTCAGGAGCTTAGCAAAGACCCCGTAGTTGCTTCCGTCGTTATTTTCCCTGATTTTAGTCACCTCTCACCGGCGGTCGACGCTGGTGATCGATGCCTCTCACGTCACTTGACACAACTCCGGGATTGGCACCGCGCCAGCGGAGGGCCATAAACGCTCCTTGCGCCAGAGGACCGCAGAACACCTCGGCAACGATCCGGGCCCAACGGGGTAGCTCACAGGTCGCGCCTGAACTGGCCAACGCACTGCATCAGGGTCTCGGTGATCTGCCCGAGCGTGCAGTGGGGGCATATGTCCATGATGCACTCGAAGATGTTGCCGCCCTCCTCGGCGACCCGCCTGAGCCTCTCTAGGCACTCGGTCGACTCGGCCGCGTGGGCCTCCTTGAAGGCGCGGTTGCGGTCGACCACCATTTGCCTCTCGGCATCGTCAGAGCGCGTCACCGTGATGTCGAACTCATCGGCGGTGTCCGCTGACAGCCTGCTGGCGTCCTCGTCGACGAAGGTGTTGACTCCGACTATCGGCATCTCCCCCGAGTTCTTCTGCATCTCGTAGATCATGTTCTCTTGCTGGATGCGCCCCCTCTGGTAGCCCGTCTCGATGGAACCGAGCACGCCGCCTCGCGAGCTCATCTCGTCGAGGATGGACAGGATCTGCTGCTCGACCGAGTCGGTCAGCCCCTCGGTGAAGAAGCTGCCCTGAAGCGGGTTCTCCGAGACCAGAGTGCCGTATTCCTTGTTCAGAATGAGTTGCATGGCGACGGCATCTCGAACGGTCTCCTCGGTCGGCGTCCCGTAGGCCTCGTCTCTGGAGTTGGTGTGCAGCGAGTTGGCGTTGTCCTGGAGTGCGTACAGGGCCTGCAGGATCGACCTGAGGTCGTTATAGCTCTGGTCCTGGGCGTGCAGCGACCTGCCGGATCCCTGGACATGGTACTTCAAACGGAGGTTCCTCTCGTCCTCGATTCCGTACACATCCCGCAGCGCTACGGCCCAGATTCGCCTGCACACCCGGCCGAGGACACTGTACTCTGGCTGCATCGAGAGTGAGAGAAAAAATGAGATGTTCCGCAGGAAGACCTCGGGGTCGAGACCTCTCGCCTTGAACATCTCCAGATAGGCGAAACCGTGTGAGAGGGTCAGCGCAGCCTGTGTGATCGGGTTGGCCCCAGCCTCGTCTATGTGGTACCCAGAGATGGAGACGAAGTAGTGGTTGCGAATGCCGTTCTCGACGTAGTACTCGGTGACGTCGGTCATCATGCGCAGTGTGTTGTTGAGATTGAAGAGAGTCGTGTTCTGGCCCCCGACCACCTCTTTCAGCTGGTCCGCTTGGACGGTCCCCCGCACAGTGCTCAGGGTCCTAGCCCGGATTTCTGCAGCCTCCTCATCACTCGGCTCGCGCCCGTTCTCCTCGGAGAAGAGCTTGAGTTGCTGCCTGATGGCGGTTTCGAAGTAGAAGGCCAGTATGGTCCAATACGGCCCGTTGATGGTAAGGCTCACCGAGGTGTTAGGTGCACAGAGATCGAAGCCCTCGAAGAGCCTCTCCATCTCGTCCACGTTGCTGATGCTGACCCCTGACTCGCATATCTTCGAGAACAGGTCCAGTCTCTCGTCCGTGGCATCGAGCCCGTACAGGGTCACGCTGTCGAAGGCGGTCGATAGCCGGTTGAACGGCTGGTCCTTGGCCAGATAGTGAAACCTCCTGTTGGTGGTCTCGGCTGAGCCCTCGCCCGCGAACATCCTCAGGGGCATCTCGTCGGCGCGCTTGAACGGGAAAACCCCGCCGGTGAACGGGAACACCCCCGGCACCCCCTCCTTGCGAATCCACTTCAGGCGCTCGCCCCAGTCCTCGGTGGTGGGCAGCGAGACCCTCGGTATCTCGGTCCCGGAGAACGTCTTGGTGGTGGTCCTTACCTTGATCTCCTTGCCGCGGGAGAGGTAGCTGGTCTCGCCCGAGGAGTACGCGTCCGCGGTCTCCTCGAACCTCTCGAGGGCCCGCCACGCCTCGTCCGGGACCTCCTTTCGGACCTTTGCGGCCTCGGCCTCGAGGTCGGCGGCAGCGTCCTCATTGCCGCCTCCGCGCATCTGCGCCGCGGAAGCCTCCAGCTGCTGCACCAGTCTGACCTTGCCCGCTAC
>Ga0208206_1000045_pt1 | contig 31325 bp, 30 predicted proteins | sample DeeseametaMP1483_FD_184187 | JGI IMG/M metagenome (GOLD analysis project Ga0208206, IMG submission 184187) | Marine microbial communities from the Deep Pacific Ocean - MP1483 (SPAdes) | ecosystem: Environmental > Aquatic > Marine > Oceanic | place: South of Fiji, South Pacific Ocean | collected... | reverse complement strand
CGCGAGCGTCTCCTCGGACAGGTCTTCGCGGTCGCCTCGCAAATCGTCGCAGAGGGCATCTGCTCGATGGAGGACGTCGACCGCGGGGCGAAGGTCGGCCTGCGCTGGGCGCGTGGGCCGTTCGAGTTGGCCAACCGCATCGGCGTGGGCGAGGCTGTCCGCATGGCCGTTGCCTACGCCGACGAGGCGGGGCTGGAGCTGCCTGACTGGTTCGCTAGCAGGAAGGAGCCGTTCGAGTTCTCCTACATCGACGTCGAGGTCGATGGCGGCATCGCCACAGTGCGTATCAACAGGCCGGAGGCGATGAACGCGCTGAACGTGACCGTGGTGTCGCAGTTGGGTGAAGCGCTGGCCGAGCTGAACGCCCGCGATGACATCAGCGCCATCACACTGGAGGGAGCTGGCAAGGCCTTCGTCGCCGGCGCAGACGTGAAGTTCTTCGTCGACAAGATCCGCGCCGACGCCATCCAGGACATCTACGACTTCACAGCGCACGGGCACGCGGTGCTGGACAAACTGGAGAGCAGCCCGAAGACCACGATCGCCCTGACCACCGGGCTGGCGCTGGGCGGGGGACTAGAGCTCGCGCTGGCATGCGACTACAGGGTCGGCACCCGCCGCACCCAGTTCAGGTTCCCCGAGACCAGCATCGGGATCTACCCCGGGCTCGGGGGCACCCAGCGGACCCCGCGGATTTGCGGTCTGGAGTGCGCTCGCTTCGCCGTGCTCGCAAGCAACTTCCTCGATGCGACATCAGCCGAGGCACTCGGGCTGCTAACTCACCTCGTCGAGCCCTCGGAGGTCCAAGCCACTGTCGACGCCATCGTCGAGCAAGGCAAGCCAGGCAACAAGTACCCCGGCCGACCTACCGACGAAAGCCATCCCGCGGCAGCCTTCGCCGCTGCCTTCTACTCCGATGGCAACATGTCGGCCCTGATGTCCGGCGGGGTGCCGGAGGGCTTCGATGCCGAGGACAAGATAGTCTCGCGGCAACTCAAGTCGCTGTCGCGGGCCGCGCCCATCGCGCTCGCGATGGCCAGCGGGTTGCTCGACAGTGCTGCTGATTCGAATCTCGAAGCGGGCCTGACGAGAGAGCTCGAGGGGCTCGAGAGGATTTTCGGGACGTCCGACGCGCTCGAGGGACTCAGCGCGCTAATCGAGGGACGTCGCCCCAGTTACACCAACGCCTGAGACTCAGGCTCGGCGTGGCGACTGAACCCATGGGGGTGCTCGGTACTCGGCGATCGCGCTGAAGATAAAGTCCCTCAAACTCAGCTCAGACCAATCCGTCTCAACTTTCATTTCGCCTATCGTCTCGTCCAACCAGTTCTCCAATAATCTGTCCATGTGATTTCCTCCTGCTACTAAGTGTAGTTTTCACACTGAGCCGAAAAGCTCTGGTATTTCAACGGGCCAGTTTGCACGATTGCACCTAGGTGCATTTTATACACTAAATGCTGCCTGAACAACCTGTCGCGCATGCCTCTTGCCCCCATGAGAATCTCCGCCTCCGACCTCAAGAGGATTAGGCAGGCCATCTCTGATGTCGAGGAAAACGGAGGCATGATCCGCCGGGCCTTCGAGTCCTACTACAGCGACGGCTTCGATGTCAGCTGGGAGGTCGATGCCGCCGTCGACGCCTTCTCCATCTTCAGCTCCAAGTGGACCATCGAGATACTCGCCACCCTGTACATCGCAGGCGAGCGCCGCTTCAACGAGATGCGAACCCTGCTTCGCGGGATCAGCAGCAGGACCCTGTCCGACAAGCTGACCACTTGCGTGCAGAACGGGCTAATCGACAGAGTTGTCGTGGAGGGGCCCCCTATACGAGTCATCTACCGCCTGACTGACCACGGGCGCGAGGCTGGCAGGCTGCTGAGCCCGCTGGTCGCTTACATGAAGCTGCACCAGGGCCGTGTCGTCGGTCCGAAGTGAGGCGTGCACGGACCTGAGCACGGCCGATACAACTGACCGTATGCTTCAAAGGTCGTACGTCGACGAAAGGGGTCATGGCTCTGATTGAGCAATGGCGCAGTACGCGTCCTTGGTTCGTGGATGGGCTCGCTGCGCTCGCGGGTGGCGCCTTGGGGCTCGGGGGGTTTCTCCCATTCATTGCCCCAGCCGCACAGGGCACTCTGGTAGCTCCTCGCAGTCACTCGTGGGAGCATCCGCTCAGAAAGCGCATCCTGAACACGCTCGAGCGCTCGCCCGGAATCCACTTCCGCGAGTTGCAGCGGCAACTGGATACGGCCAACGGAACGCTGCGACATCACCTCGACGTGCTGGTCAGGGAGCGCTCTATCACCATCATGCCGGTGAACGGACGCACCTGCTACTATGCCGGCGCGCCCACGCAGGTCGAGATCCTGGCCGGCACCGGAGTGACTGACCCGAGCCAGGCAGCGGCGATGCTGCCGGTCGGCCTGTCAACCGTCCAGCGCAACATCGTGTCCAGACTCTCGGAGAACCCGGAACCCCCGTCGCAGGCCCAACTGGCTCGCGACCTCGGACGCTCGCGAGCCTCGGTCCACTCGGCCATAGGAGTCCTCCGCCAGCGCGGCATTCTGTGCGCTGGCGGGCTCACGCTGGCGCCTCATCTGTCCCGCCTCCAGACCTCACAGATAGACTACCCGTGGCTGGACATACGCGTCGAATACGCATGAGTAGGCGCTGAGGGCTGGCTAAGCCTCTTGAGCCACGGAATGCGCGCGGAGCGCGCATGTTCAGAATCAGACTGTTGGAATCACCCATGCCGACGGGGAGCAAGGACCCCGATGTCCTGCTCGCCTGGCTGCTTGATTCCATGGGTCTCGTGAAGAGGAAATCCGAGGGGATGAGCATCGAGGACGAGCAGGGGGCGCTGCATCGCCTGATGCGCGAGACCCTGCTCCGAGAGCCCTTGCGAGGCTGGGACACCAAGGCTCTCGGCGATGCCTGCGGGCTCTCCCAGACCGGCATGCACCACCAACTGGTGAAACTGAAGGAGTCGGGGCTGGTCTCAGCCGAGACCAAGGGACGCTGGCACATCCACGTCCTACGTGGCGGCTCGATCAGTGCGGCCGTCGATTTGGTCTCGGCCCAAGCACGTGCGATACTGGATCTGCGGCTCTCCGAACTCGCTGCTGCAATCGCCGAGTCCGATGAGAGGATGGCTGTTGCGGGCGAGGACGAGGAGTTCGGCTTCCGAGTCGGGGTCGCCGAGCCGGGTGCGACTGCGGATGGCGAGGACCGGCTGGATGCGTTGATGCGCGACCTCGGATTGAACGGCGAGCGGGCCAAGCCCGATGAGAGGCTCGCACGTCAACTCTTCGAGGAGATGGCTCCGAGCGGGCGGGCGATGACCCTGCTCACGCTAGCTGACAAGACAAGCGACTCGCGCTCGCGCGTGCAGCGCACGGTCGAGCGCATGCGCGCGATGGGAATCGCAGAGCGCGTCCCGATGCTCGACCGAATCGCGCAGGACGTCTACGCCGGCCTGATGCGCCAACACGACGCGCGTGGCGAGGAGTGGCTGATGACGCGAGGGGGGCTGGGACGTCTGGACGAGTCGGTCTCGAAGGCCCTGATCGCCGGGGTGAGGAAGAAGTCACTGAACATCGAGAAGGTGCAGGACATACTCGCCCAGGTGCCGCTCGACGCACAGAGGGTCCTGCTCAACACGCTGGGAGGCAGGATGCCGTACGGGATTAGGATCGCCGGGCGGGACGGTGCCGCGGTCAAGGAGCGGGTGATGCGTCGGGCCGACAGGACGCTGCGGCGCCTGAGGACAGTGGCGCAACGCCTCGACGAGTCGCTAGCAGCGTAGTCAGGCGGCGTACTGCTCCAGAAGTTCTAGCGAGACAATCTGCAGCGTCTCCTCGTGTGTGGCCCCCAGCACGATAGGGCATGCCACACCTGCTTCGGCCGCATCCTGCCAGGTCTGAGCGCACACGCACCACCTGTCCCCGGGCTTGAGCCCGGGGAAATTGAACTCCGGCTCTGGAGTGATGAGATCGTTCCCCTGTTGCCGGGCGAACTCGAGGAAGTCCTCGGTAACCAAGCAGCAGACTGTGTGCAGGCCACTGTCATTGCGGTCGGTGTTGCAGCAGCCGTCCCTTAACCAGCCAGTCAGAGGGTCGAGGGAGCAGGGCTGGAGCTCTCCTCCGAGCACGTTGAACGAGGGGAACATGGTTCTCGCACTCGACAATCGCTGATTAACTCGCGTATCAGGCAGCGATGGAGCAGAGCTCGGCGAGTTCCTCGAGGTACTCGGTCACTCTCCTGCCGAGCTCGGCCTGGTCCCCTATCGAATGCAGTTCGACCCTCATCGCCGAAGCGCCTGGAAGTCCCTTGGTGAACGAGACCGCGTGCCGCTTGAGGTTCTTGTTCTCCTGCACCGTGTAGAGTTCGCCACTGAGTTCCAGATATCTCTTCCAGCACCACAATCGAGCTACTGTGGGGTCACCGTCACCCCAAGTAGGTGCTTGGTCCGACCATCCCAGGTCTCGCTTGATGTCGTGGAAGATGGTAGGTCGGCCGATAGCACCGCGGCCAATCATCAGCCCTGCGGCGCCTGTCGCCTCCAAGCATGCCGAGGCCGTAGCGGCGTCGACGACGTCGCCGTTCGCGATGACCGGGATGTCGACGGCCTCGACGATGTCGCGAATCTGCTCCCAGTCGGCTGTGCCGGAGTACCTCTGTCTCAGTGTGCGGCCGTGGACGCAGATTCGCTCGATGCCCTCTGCCTCCAGCCTCTCGGCGACCTCCAGCGCGGTGTTCGGGCCGCCGCCGGTGCCGAGCCTGACCTTGACCGTGATCGGCACCTTGGCCACATCGAGACAGGCTCGGACCATCTCGACGACTCGGTCGGGGTCCCTCAGAAGCGCTGCCCCGGCATCGTTGCGGCACACCTTGGGCGCGGGGCAGCCGAAGTTGATGTCGATGACGTCGGCCCTGTCCTGCAAGAGTTCGACGGTCTGCACCATCTCCTCGGTGATGCCGCCGAAGATCTGCGGGATGAAGGGCTGCTCTCGAGGGTCACTCTCGACCTTCAGCCACGAATGCGTGTCGCGACGGGTCAGGCCGGATGCCGCGGTGAACTCGGTGACCGTCACATCCGCCCCGCACTCGCGTGCGAGCAGCCTGTAGGCGAGGTCGGTGATCCCTGCCATGGGGGCGAGAAACAGCGGAACGGGGTCACTGGTCACGAAACGGCGGTCCGGTAGCCCCTCTATGAGGGCGTCGAGGCCTCAGAAGGTGGATTCCCAGTCGTCGACGTTCTGGGCGCGCTCCCAGTCTGCGTCGGTGATCGAGTCCCGGATCTTGAGCATCTCGCGGGCCAGCAGCCAGTAGACGAGAGCCAGCGAGCGTCGTCCCTTGTTGTTGGCGGGAAGAGCTAGGTCGACGTTGCGCAGCCTGTTGTTGGCGTCGCATATCCCGACCACCGGCATGCCGGAGTTCACAGCCTCTGAGAGGGCCTGGGAGTCGGCAGCCGGGTCGGTGACCAGAATCACCTCGGGCTCGATGTAGGTTCGCAGTCTCGGGTTGGTCAACGTGCCGGGAATGAAACGTCCTACGATGCGCATCGCTCCGATGCTCTCGGCGAACTTGCGTGCGGGACGCTGACCGTACTGCCGTGCGCTCACGACAAGGACTCTCTCAGGGTCGTAGCGGGACAGGAACTTGGCGACCACACGGATGCGTGCGTCGGTCTGGTGGATGTCGATGTGGTGCAGTCCGCCCTCGTGATAGCGGAGGGTGTCGATGAACTTCTTCATGTCGGCCGACTTCTGGTTGGTTCCGATGTGGACGGCGTGCTGCTCGTACACATCGAGCGGCACCAAAGGGGATAGACTCTCATCCAAGTTGAATCCTCAGCGTCGCGGCGACCTGACCTTGACTCATAAGCGCTGCGTATCGCCCCACAGGGGCGTGCAGGCCTAATCGAAATCGGACAGGTAGGTGCATTCCCCGCTCTCATGCACCTCTGAGAAGCGCACGCAGGGCCTGGTGATCGTCAGATAGACGTCGAAGTGGTCGTGGAACGAGAGTTGCTCGATGGGCGCGGTGATGCCGTAGCCGCGAGCCTCGACCTCGAATACCCACTTGCCTTCGACGAAGGTCCCGTTGCCCAGGGTGAAGCGCTCCAGCGGGTAGTCCTGAGTCGCCCTGACCTCCCAGAACGGGTCGCCGCCAGCCTCCTTCACGCCTGGCTCCCACAGTCGCACCTCGACATAGCGGAACTCGTTGGTCTCGTTGCCGAAGAACTCCTCGACCTGCGAGGACCACGGGAACTGCGCTCGGAAGTTGATGACCAGCTGAGTCACGCTCTCGTCGAACTGAATCAGCTCCTCCTCCTCGTACGGGTCGGCAGCCTCGAGTCCGGTGGACTCGAAGGTGTGGACCCACCCTGTGGTCTCCTCCTTCTCGATGACTATCGGCTCGTCTCGCCACGACTCCATGATCTCGCGCTGGACCGCCAGCCCGAGGCAGCCGCTGGTCATCGTCGAGATGAGGAGGACGGCGAGGACGCAAATCGCCGCACTGGTACGTGTCATCGGTTGCCGGAAACGACAGGATATCTTCAATCCGTGTGTCGTTTGGTGCCTCTCGGTACTCATAGGGCACGTCAAAGCCGCAGGCTCAGTCACCCTTTCGTCGTCATTGAGGCATCCCTGTCGGGGCGGAGCAGGGGCATGAACCCTGCGAATCACTCTTCTTCTGTGATTGCACGGGGCTCGTGGACTTCCCTGAACACGACCTTGCCGACACCGAGGTGGTCTCGGAGAGTGCGGACGAGGCTGAACTTGGCGTAGGCCCAGCTCTGGTCGTACGCGATGGCCTCGGGAGTGGTGACGGTCAGGTCGTCGCCGTCGAAGGCGACCTCGAAGTCGTCGCGACCGGTGTTCATGTTGAGCAGGGTTGAGACCTTCTCGGTGCGGTCCTCGACGACCTTGGTGATTCGGTAGCTGTAGCGCAGGGTAGCGCCGGCGAGCGGGTGGTTGTAGTCGATCCTTGCGCGGCCGGCGCTGAGGAACTGTAGAACGCCGGTGCGCCCGCCGATTTCTACGGGCGCGCCGATGGCGAGCGTTTCCGGGTCGTGCACGCTGCGCATCAGGACGTTCTGGCCGATGGTCTCGACGAGATTCGCATCGCGCTCGCCGTAAGCCTCGGCGGGCTCGATGTCGAAGGCGTAGTCGGTGTCAGCCTCGGCGTCGGCCAGATGGGCCTCGAACCCGGAGACTAGGCGCCCCTCGCCGACGACGGTCACCATCGGCGAGTAGGTTCGGTTCTCGTCGTGCGCATCGTGCTCCTTGGCGACCTCCTCGCGGGTCGTCTCGATGAGCCTCTCAGTCTCCGCATTGAAGAGGTCGTAATCGATGTGGATGATCGTTCCCTTGTCCATCAGATGACCCTCCTAGGCGACTCGCCGACCGACTCCCCCTTTTTCATACAGACGGTATAACTGCAAGTGATATTCCGCTCACTCCCCTTCCTGTGAACTGCGGTTGCTCGACGCCAGTGCCAGAGCGCCGCCGAGCATCACCAGACCCCAGCCCACCCAGACCAAGTGGCTGCCACGCAGGTTGTGCACCGTGACTCTGACGCGATCCACGTCCTCGGTCTGTCCCCTCATCATCGAGCTCAGCAGGTCACTGGACTGGAAGATGTCGAGGATGATGATCACGTCCCCGGTCAGCCCGACCACCCTGTCTACCTCGGAACGGGCAGTGATCGCGCCGGTGGGCGATTCGAACCTCAGCATGCCTGGCCGAACGGTGTCGACGAGCTCACCGTCCCGTCTGACTTCGACGAGCACTCCCACGAAGCCGTCTCCGACGCCGAAGTCGTAGTCATCGTCGTCGGCGGAGATGATCTCAGTGCCGACGAAGACGAGCTCGTAGCCGTCGTGCTCGATCGGCTGGTCCTTCACCAGAGTGACCAGGTGCGAGGGGTCGGAGCGGTCGATCAGCGTGGTGGTGAGAACATGCCCGATGAGCAGCAGCAGGATCCCGAGGTGGGCGAGGTGCGAGCCGAGCAGCCTCGCGCGGGCCGCGTTGCTTCTACCTCGGACACCGCTCTCCCTGAGCCTAGGCGTCACCTTGCTCGCAGTGCGCCACGCCTGCTGAACCGTCGGTGGCAGGGCGAAGGCCAGCCAAGTCAGCAGGAACAGCCCAACAGCGCCTCTGGTGATGCCGCCGGCGATGGCCAAATGAGGGTCACCCGGCAGAGAGAATTGGTCGTACAGGTAAGCGAGGACGATGGATGCGACTAGGGTCGTGCACAGCAAAGCGGTGCCGCGGCTGGCATCGACCGAGCGGCCCCACGCGTAGAGGGTGAGCCCGACTGCCAGCAGGCCGATGAGGGGGGCGCCGTAGAACTCGTGCGCCTCGAGGCTGGTGCCGTCTATCTCGGCGGTAAGGAGCAGCCAGGTTAGCAGGAGGAAGGCCGCGCCGCCGTACCATGGCACCGCGCGGGCGGCGCGCGTGCGCACTGAGGCGTCCCTGAGAGGCTGGAGCAGCGCCTTCATCTCGTCCTCCTCCTCTCCGGAGAGCAGCCACGGGGCGAGGAACGGTACCATCCCCGCTACCGCCTGATTGATGCCGGCGAGCCAGAACCAGCTCGCGTAGAGCATCAGCAGCACGCCGAGCACGACCCAATGCAGAGGCGGGCTCTCTGAGTCGCCGTGCACCACCAATAGGATGAGCGCCAATCCAAGCGCGAGCACCGCGCTCGAGCCGATCCACAATGCGACGGCGATGTATGCCACCACGAGACCCACCGCGAGCAGTGGCTTGTCCTGTAGCATAGAAGTGCGGCCGGCGGCGGCGAGAGCCAGCGCCTGCTGCCGGCGGAGGTAGGTGACAGCGTAGTAGCCCAGTAGGACGATTGCCACGAGATACGAAGTCACCTCGATCCCGACGGGGCTGAAGTCAGCGATGTCGAGCACCCGCAGGTACGGGTCGTCGGCCAATGTGCCCTCGCCGTCGGCGACGAAGGCGTGGAACGATGCCCAGACGCCATTGGCGCGCGTCACAAGGGTCGCGTGGAAGGCCAGAGCGCCGGCCAACAGACCCACCGCTGGCGAAGCGGAAATTGCGCTCGAGGAGTCTGACTTGGCGCGCACGTGGACGATGAGCAGCAGAGCGAGCCAAGGCAGAAGCGAGCCGGTCTCGACGGGGTCCCAGGCCCAGTAGCCGCCCCAGTCGAGCACCGTGTAGGCCCACAAGCCGCCTAACCCAATGCCGATGGCGCCGAGCACGAAGCCGGCACGCGCCCAGTGCAGTTGAGCGGCGTGGATGGAGTCGGCTGAGTCGCGCCTGAGCACGCCTGCGAGAGCCACGCTCGCGGTAGCGAGGCACAGCGAGTAGTAGGAGAAGACGATCGGGGGGTGGATGACCATCAGGTCGGTCTGCAGCAGCGGGTTCAGCTCGCCCTGCGCGCCGGTCGCGGCGGCGAACGGCTCGAGCAGCCACGCCAGCGCGATCAGCGCGAGCACCCAGCCGTGCATGATCCGGACTTCGAGAGGCGCGGGGCCGCCGTCACGGGCCATGAACCAGGTCACGACGGCGAGTATCGCTGCCCACAGCAGCAGCGGTCCGGCTCTGCCGCCCCATACGGCGGAGATCCGGTAGAACAGCGGCAGTCCGTCACCGCCAAAACGAGCGACGAGGTCGAGGGAGGAGGCGTCGAGGACGAAGGCACCGACCAAGAGGGCGAAAGGGGCAACCTGCGAGGCTAGGGTGACGTTGCGGACCACGCCGTCTCCAGCCTTCTCCGGGCGCGCGATCTGGTGCGCGCTGGTCAGGAACGCGAGCGCGAGCAGGGCGAGTCCGAGCCAAGTGAGAACGGAATCACCACCCGTAGTACTTGGCTCTGCTATACCCGAACGCCAGCATCGCTGGAACCACCTTCTTGAGATACAGCCCTGGGCGGCGCACGAGCAGCCTGAGGCCCACCATCGCCTTCCCGCTGACTCCCATGTCCCCCATCTCGTCAGGGAAGCACCGAGCCATCACCGACATCTCCTCGTCTGTTAGGTCGAACAGCGCGTTCTTGCCTCGCAGTATCTTGTCGTAGGGCGGGAACTCGTCCTTCCAGAGCCCGGGGTACTCGGCGAGGCCGTCGGCGCTGATGTCGCCTGCGGCGATAGCAGCGGCGGCGGTATCGGCAGCGTAAACCGCCGACTTCAGCGCCAAGTGAGAGCCGCCCTCGAAGAGTGGGGATGTGAAGCCGGCGGCATCGCCTACCAGCATCAGCCCGTCGTAGTGTGTGTTCTCGAACGGGCCCGAGATCGGGATGGTTCCTCCGAAAGCCGGATTTCCCTTCTCCTTCCAAGGAGGGGGGACCTGCTCGAGCTCCTTGAAGTGGGTGACTTCGATGAACTCGTCAAGCGCCTTCTTGGTGCGCGGCCGGTCCTCGGTGACAAGCCCGACGTTGGCGCGGCCATCGCACTTGGGTATCATCCACAGGTACCCCTTCTCGGCGTACTTCGGCCAGATGTAGAAGTCGAGGTAGCCATCGCTCGGGACTTCGAGCATCTCGTACTGCATCCCGGCTACGACCTTGCCCATGGTGTTCAGGGGCTTGTCCTCGTCGAGTTTGACGAGCTTCGAGCACACTGCGGCTGCGCCGGAAGCGTCGATGACCACCTTGGCCTGGAGGGGGAACTGCTCGCCCTTGCCATCGCACTTCCAGCCGACGAAGCGCCCGCCCTCCTCCATCCTCTCCATCGAGGACAGCTTGTGACCGAGGTGCACACTCGCTCCGGCAGCGACCGCCTCGTCGGCGATCCAGCGCTCAAACAGGTGCTTCTCGAGGACGTAGCCCTCCTCGGTCAGACGCTTCTCGGTGCCGTCGGGGAAGATGACTCGAATGCCATGGACCCTCTTGCTGATGACATGCTCTGGCAGGTCCAAGTCGAGATTTTCACACGCGATGTCGGAGATGCACTCGCCGCAGTGGACTGGCGTGCCTATCGCAGGGTGGTCCTCGATGAGCATCGTCGAGAGGCCGTGACGGGCGCACTGCAAGGCAGCGTTGCCACCCCCCGGACCCGCTCCGACAACTAGGACATCGCATGTGCTCACGGCCTCACCCAGTTAGCCACGGACGGCTGTACGTCAAAGAAACCGTCGGTCCCGCCATCTATGATGGCGAGCGAACCTTCTCATTGTGTGAGCGCTCCGGCGGAGCATGGTCTGGAGGCAGCTCTCCCGCTACGTCGGGGCTCTGGAGGAGTCCGGTGAGATGCTGCGAATCGTCGATCCGGTCGATGTGGAGCTCGAAGCGGGATGCTTCGCCGATCGCCTAGTGAAGCGGGGTGGGCCGGCAGTGAAGTTCGAGCAGCCCCGCCTGCCCGACGGCAGCATCAGCCAGTTTCCTCTATTGATGAACCTCTTCGGGACCAGAGAGAGGACCAACCGGGCCTTGGGCGTGGATGACCCGAAGGAGATCGGGGAGCGGATGGTCGCTCTGATGAAGCCTGACGTCGGTGGCATCCTCAAGGCGCCGTGGACCGGACTGGGACTTGCCAAGCAGGGCCTGACGATGGCGCCTCGCAAGGTCTCGAGGGGAGCGTGCCAGCAGATCGTGATGGAGATTCCCGACGTCACGAGGCTGCCCATACCGAAGACCTGGCCCGAGGACGCGGGGCCGTTCATGACCCTCCCGCTGGTCGTCACAGCCGACCCCGACACGGGTGTCCACAACATGGGCATATACCGCAGTCAGGTGTACGGGCCGGACGAGGTCGGGCTGCACTGGCAGGCCCACAAGCACGGTGCGGACCACGCAGACGCGACCACCGGCAGGATGCCTGTGGCAATCTGCCTCGGTGGTCCGCCTGAAGTGATGTTCAGCGCAATAGCGCCGCTGCCGAACAACCTCTCGGAGTACGAATTCGCAGGATTGCTGGGCGGCAAGAGGCTGTCCATAGTCAAGTGTCAGACCTGCGACCTCTGGGTGCCGGCCGAGTGCGACGTGCTCATCGAAGGCTACACGGTGCCCGGCGAGACCCGCATGGAGGGGCCGTTCGGAGACCACTTCGGATACTACTCGCTGCCCGAGCCCTACCCAGTTATGCACATCACCAGGATCAGCCACCGCAAGGATGCGATGATACCGATGACTATCGTCGGTATGCCACCGATGGAGGACGGCTACCTCGGCGAGGCGATAACCGATGCCTTCCTGCCCACTCTGCAATTCCAGCACCGCGATGTCGCCGACCTCTACCTGCCGCTCGAGAGCGGATTCCACAACCTCGCCATCGTAGCCTCGAAGCAGCGCTACCCGAGACAGGCTCGCAAGACCGCCTTGGGCCTGTTAGGCGCCGGTCAGATGATGTTCCAGAAGGTGATAGTGGCCGTTGACGAGGGTCACCCGGTCAAGGACCTCGAGGCGCTTCTGGATGCTCTGGACTACCGCGTCCACATACCGCACGACCTCGTCTTCCTCAGGGGGATGGTGGCCGACACAATCGCTCACGCCGCGCCTTGGGAGAACATCCACGACAAGCTGATCATCGATGCGACCACGCCCCCGGACAACGACCCGCACTCGGGCCAGCCCCCGCAACTGGGCTGCCCGGACTCGCTCGAGGTCTCCGCCTCGGCTGTGAGCGGCGTGATACAAGCGCGAATGCTGCGCTCCTCGATGCTAGTCGTCACCACCAACATCGAGGGCGCACCGAAGCCTGAGGGGAGCATGGAGGAGGTCAGTGAGGAGGGTGCTGCACGGCAGCGGGAGGTAATCGATGAAATCTGCCGTGGAATCTGGTCGCTTGAAGCCGCCCAGAACCTGCGCTGGCTGTTCATCACCGACGACGACGTCTACCTAGCCAGCGAGGACTGGCGGCGGCGGCTGTTGTGGCAGCTGTTCTGCCGCTTCGACGTCGGTCGCGACCTGCACTTCGACGATTCCGGCGGCAGGCTCGCTTGGGATGCCACCGCGCCCATCCCGTCCAATGAGGGGCCGCTGCCTGTGCGGCGCTGGCCGGGCGTCACCCTGCACGATGCGGAGGTCGCCGAGCGGGTCGACGCGTGGCTGGCCGAAGGGGGATACTGATGGGAGCCAAGGAGATTCTCGAGTTCGTCAAGGTCGAGCACACGCTGTTCTCCCTGCCCTTCGTACTAATCGGATTCATCCTCGCGCAACACCAATTCGGTTCCGAGTCTATGGATATCATCTGGATTCTCGTAGCCGCGGTCGGAGCGCGCGGCCTCGCGATGGCGCTTAACCGCATCATTGATCACGACATCGATGCTGCGAACCCGCGCACTGCGAGCCGGCACCTGCCTTCGGGCTCGATGTCGATGCAGACCGCTTGGACGCTTTCTGCCGTCTTCCTCGCCATGCTCCTAGGAGGTGCGTGGATGCTCAACGAGGTGGCCCTGAAGATGGCTTGGTTGCCGGTGCTCGTCTTCGTCGTCTACCCGTACACGAAGCGCTTCACATCGCTGTGCCACTTCTGGGTCGGGCTCTGCCTCGGGCTTGCACCGGCAGGCGCATGGGTCGCTGTGGCAGCCGACACCCACGGCTGGGCGTCTATCAACGGGATGCTCGATGGGCGAACCGAGTTCCTCTGGTATCCGGAGATCTTCTTCATCTCGCTCGGAATCGTGTTCTGGATCGCTGCGTTCGACGTCAACTACGCGCGGATGGACGTGGATGCCGATCGCGAGCAGGGCATTCACTCCTTCCCGGCGCGCTACGGCTCCGATGCCACGCGCAACCTGAGCGTCGCACTCATCATCGGCTGGGTGGCCTGCTTCTTCCTCACTGGCCTCCATGACTTCAGCGACCAGCGCGCCTCCCGCTACATGCTGTGGATGCCAGCTGTCGTGCTCATGGCGGCGGCCAACCTCTACGTGATGACCAAGGGGGCCGATGCTGCCGGAGAGTCCGATGCGGCGATGGGCAGGTTCCAGCAAACGCTCTTCCGAGCCTCGATGCTCACCGGCTGGGTGCTGCTGAGCAGCCTCGTCTTCGTAGAGAGTTTGATCCACGGGCTTGACTGAGGTAATACGATGTTTCGACTTCATGCAGAGTACGACACTGCCGGGGACCAGCAGCAGGCCATCGACCAGCTGGTCGAGCAACTCGAGGCGGGACAAGAGCGCTGCGTGCTGCTCGGAGTCACCGGCTCGGGCAAGACCTTCGCCATGGCCAAGGTAATCGAGAGGCTGCAACTCCCGACCTTGATTCTCTCCCACAACAAGACCCTGGCACGGCAGCTGTGGCAGGAGATGGGCGAGCTGTTCCCGGAGAACGCGGTGGAGTACTTCGTCAGTTACTACGACTACTACCAGCCCGAGGCCTACATCCCCGGGCGCGACCTCTACATCGACAAGGAGCTGCAGATGAACGAGCGCATCGAGCAGGAGCGCTTCTCCACCGTGGCCTCGCTCGTCTCACGACCGGATATCATCACCGTCGGCACTGTCTCGATCATCTACGGGCTCAACCCCCCCGAGGTATTCCAGCAGAGCCACCTGAGGCTGGCTGTGGGTGACCAAGCAGACCCGCAGGACGTGGTCAGGCAACTGGTCGGTCTGCAGTACCGCCGCACCACCGGCGAGATCACTCGTGGCGACATACGCCTGCGCGGCGAGGTGCTGGACGTCTGGATGCCGAGCCGCGATGACCCGTTGCGCATCCGCTTCGGATGGGACGGCATCGAGCGCATACAAGTCTGCGAGGCGGTCTCATGGGAGCCACTCGACGACTTCGAGGAGGCTTGGATCCACCCACGCGAGTTCTACATGACCAGCCAGGAGCGGTTCAATCAGGCGCTCGAGGACATCGAGGCCGAGCTCGACGACAGGCTCGACTGGTTCCACTCCAGGGACAAGGACCTTGAAGCGCACCGACTCGAGCAGCGGACCAAGTTCGACCTCGAGATGCTCACCGAGGTCGGCTCGTGCAAGGGCGTCGAGAACTACTCGATGCACTTCGACGGGCGCAGCCGGGGTGAGCGGTCTTACTGTCTGCTCGACTTCTACGCAATATGCGCTGAGCAGTATCACGGCGGGGCCGACAAGTATCTCGTCATCATGGATGAGAGTCACGTCTCCCTGCCCCAAGTCGGAGGGATGCATGGTGGCGACTTCTCGCGTAAGAAGAACCTCGTGGACCACGGCTTCCGACTGCCCTCGGCTTACGACAACCGGCCCCTGCGCATCGACGAGTTCCAAGAACTCGTGCCACAGATGATGTACGTCAGCGCGACTCCTGGTGAGCGCGAGTTGCGGCACCTCGCGGAGGTGACGGGGCAGAACGTGCCCGAAGGGCTGCTGCACGTCCAAGGTGGTGGTGGCGCGCGGGCCGCGGAGCAGGACAAGCCGCGAGAGAGGGTCACGATGGAGAGCATCCTGTCAGAACTCGACGGAATCGCGAGGATGGAGGTCCGACCGACCGGCCTGCTCGACCCCGGAATCGAGGTCAGGGCGACTGCAGGGCAGGTGCAGGACCTCGAGGACGAAATCCGCAAGCGCGTCGAGGTCAACGAGCGAGTCCTCGTGACCGTGATGACCATCAAGTTCGCCGAGGAGGTGGCCGAGTACCTCAATCGCCAGGGCTTCAAAGCCCATCACCTGCACAGCGAGATCAACACGCTCGAGCGCACTGAGATCATCAAGGCGCTGCGCCTCGGCCACATCGATATCATCGTCGGAATCAACCTGCTCAGAGAGGGCCTTGACATCCCTGAGGTCTCCCTGGTGGTGATCTTCGACGCAGACAAGGAGGGTTTCCTGCGCAACGAGCGCTCGTTGCTGCAGACCATCGGCAGAGCGTCGCGCAATGAGCATGGCTCGGTCATCCTCTACGCAGACTCGGTATCGCCAGCGATGGAGGCCGCAATCAGCCAGACGCTGGCCAGACGCCGTATGCAGGGCGAGTACAACAAGGAGCACGGCATCGTGCCGCAGACCATCCGGAAGGCGCTCCCGGTGATGGGAGAGGAGGTCGGTGACCTGCTGTCCGGGGCTGCGGGCAAGGGCAGAAGGGGCGGACGCCGTCTGGTCGCCAAGCCGCCCGGGAAGCGCGGGCTCGAAGGACTGGCGCAGAAGTTCAGCCTGGGGGCTGGGGTCTGGAACACCTCGGACTCGGTGCTCGATAACGTCAGCCAGCCAGAGTGGGTCGCTGCGGCCTACGAGACCGTGAGCAGCGAGGACGAAGGCGACTCCGCGAGGCTGATCGCCAAGTTGGAGAAGGAGATGCGGCAGGCCGCGGCGAGACTCGACTTCGAGCGTGCGGCCCAACTGCGCGACCGCATCTTCCAACTTGAGAGTGCGTCGAATTGAAGGCCCGGAAGCACTGCGACGGCCTGTGTCGGGCTACAGCAAGGACGACTACTCCACGCCTGTAGAGGACTACGACTTCTCCGCTACAGGCGATGTGCGCTCGCTCATCGACCAGATGGGGCGCGCAGGCGGCTTCACTGCTACTAAACTCGCGCACGCGCGCGATGTGCTACGTGACTCTATGTCCAAGAGCGGCCAGGACGGCGTGCTGAACTGGCTATCCTTCCCCGCCTGCCTGTGCGCCACCGGCACGCGCGGCTTCTTCCTCGAGGCTCTCAAGCGCAAGTCGTTCAACGTCGTCATCACGACCTGCGGCACGCTCGACCACGACATCGCACGCACCTACCGGGACTACTTTCACGGTGATTTCCGCCTCGACGACATCGCGCTGGCCGAGGAGGGGCTCAATCGACTGGGCAACGTCATCGTGCCCAACGAGTGCTACGGCGAGATTCTCGAGCGGATCGTCCTCCCCTGGTTGGAGGAGATCGAGGTCGAGCGCCGCGAGGCCAACGCAGAGAACCCGTGGCTGGGATTCGGGTCGGTCGAGCTATGCTGGGCCATGGGCGAGCGCATCGACGACGAGTCGTCGCTTCTCCACTGGGCTGCCAAGCACCGCATCCCCATCGTCATCCCGGGGCTCTCGGACGGCTCTATAGGCTCGCAGCTGTTCATGCACAGGCAGAAGAGCCCCGACTTCATGGTCGACTTCCTAGCCGACGAGCAAATCCTCTCTGACCTGACTTGGACGGCCGAGGAGAGCCATGCCCTCATGGTCGGTGGGGGAATCTCAAAGCACCACGTCATCTGGTGGAACCAGTACCGCGGGGGCCTGGACTCCGCAGTGGGCATCACGACTGCTCCCGAGCACGACGGTTCGCTCTCGGGTGCGCGACTGCGCGAGGCAATCTCGTGGGGCAAGGTGCGTCCTGAGGCACCTCAGGTCGTGGTCGAGGGCGATGCGAGCGTGCTGCTTCCGATTCTCGGCGCCGATTTGTTCCGTGATTAGTACACGAAAACAATACTAATGCCGTGCAAATGCATAAGAGCGTTCGACAAGGCGACGCCGCCATGTCCGTTGAATCGATGGTACAGGGAATGATAGATGCACTAACCGAGGCCCTCAGTGATGCTGCGAAGCACGATCGGGGCAACGGCGCCGCTGGAACACGTGTGCGAAAGACCATGCAGGCAGCAAAGGGCGCGGCTCAGGACGTTCGGAAGCAGGTCCAGGCCGACAAGAACGCCAGTTGAATCAGTCGTCACTGTGCGCGAAGACTTCCATCAGGGCCATCCTCATGGAAACCAGAGGGCGCCAGCCCTCTCCCCCTGCTCTGAGAAGCGCATCGTGCAGGGGCCCCAAGTCGGGCCTCGCTGGCCTTGGTCGGTAGCTCGAGGAGGCCGGACTGGGATTGTCCGAGAGAGACGAGATAGTGTGGGTGTGATGCAAAGCGTTGGTGAAGCGCGACCAGAGCATCCTCATCTCGTCGAGGATGGATTTTGCTGACCAGGCTCTGCGACCGCTCATGTCCAGCACGCCTTGCACCATCGCGTCCGAGTCTGCGAGGATCAGCAGCGAGAGTGCATCGGTCGCGTCTCTTACATGGACCCAATGACGCGCCTCGATGTCGGGCGGGTGGATTCCCTCCGCGCCGTCCTTGACCCAATCGGCCCACTCATGGAGGACCTCGGTGCCCCAGTCCACCGCACCCTCGGGGATCAGCAGGTCGTGGATCCTGACGACCAGCCCGGCTTCGCCGTGGTCGACATGCGCGGGGACGACGGCGACATCGCCGCTGGCTCCCTCGCCGATGCCAACTGTGACCTCGGCCTCCTCGGGGTCGTCAGTCAGCGTCGCCCCGGCTCGGTGGAGACGGTCGGCCAGAGCGTGGTAGAAGGCGTCGACTGCGCCACTGATGTGGACTATCTTGGGCATTGAACCACTAAGCCACGGCTTTGGACTCGATGCCGTTCGCCACGCTCTCGAGTATGTTGAGGCCCTCGTTGACCTCCTCGGAGGAGAAGGTCAGGTTCGGGCGCAGTCTGATGCTCTGCGTGCCCGAGTTCATGATGTGCATGCCCGCTTCGAGGCAAGCCGAGTTGAACCTGTCGCGAATCTCTTGGCTCGGCAGCGTGAAGGCAGCGAAGAGCCCGCGGCCGCGAACGTTGCTCACCATCTCGTGAGATGCTCCTAACTCCTCCAGGCCTGCCACCAGTTCCGCTCCGACCACCTCGGCGTTTCTCACCAGGTCGTCACGCTCTATGGTCTCCAGTATCAGACGCGCACGAACGAAGTCGGTCAGATTGCCGCCCCAGGTCGAGTTGATCCTGCTAGAGGTCTCGAAGACGTTGTCGTCGAACTCCTTGAGGCGCGGTCCGGCCATCAGCCCGCAGACCTGTGACTTCTTGCCGAAGGCTATCATGTCGGGCTCGACACCGGCGTGCTGGTGGGCCCACATCCTGCCGGTGGCGCCCATCCCGGTCTGCACCTCGTCGAAGATGTACAGAGCACCGACCTCATCGCAGACCGACCTCATGTCGCGCAGGAACGAGTCGCGGAAGTGATTGTCCCCGCCCTCGCCCTGTATGGGTTCCATGATGATGGCCGCCATGGTGTCGGGGTTCGCCTCGGCATGGGCCCTGATGGAGTCCAAAGCGGCCCCCTCACAGGCGTCCAATCGTGCGTTCTCCGCTCCATCCACAGGGAATCGGACCTTCGGGTTGTCGAATCGCGGCCAGTCGAATTTAGCGAAGCGCGCGGTCTTGTTCGGATCGGTGTTGGTGACCGAGAGGGTGTACCCCGAGCGACCGTGGAAGGCCTCGTGGAAGTGGCCGATTGTGAGATGCGACGACTTCTCCTGATCGGTATCCCAGTCAAACTTGCCCGACGCGTCAATCCCCTTCGCCTCGCGGTCGTGCGACTTCCAGTCCATCGCCGCCTTCATGGTGTTCTCTACAGCGAGCGCACCACCGGAGACGAAGAAGTGATGAGGCAGGTAGGAAGGAGCGGCGATCCTGCCGAACGCGGCGACGGACTCGGCCATCGCCTCGGTATAGAGGTCCGAGTTTGCGACCTTGTTGACCGACACCCTAGCCAGCTCGCTCTTGGCTGCAACGAGATCAGGGTGGTTCCAGCCCAATGGCAGCGAAGCGAAGCAGGAGAACATGTCGAGGATGTCCCGTCCGCTCCTCGAGTCGTGGAAGTAGCAGCCGGTCGACCTGTCCAAGTCGATAACGAAGTCATACCCATCGGCCAGTATGTGAAGGCCAAGGGTGGAATGGACCAAGTCGGCTCCCAACCCCATGCCATCAGCGAGGTCGAATCGTCACATCAACATTCTCCGGAATCGGAATCGCAGATTCCGTCCGGCAATCCTCCGGAATCGTCGAAAACGCGATTTCCGATAATCATACGATTAATCAAACTGACTTTAGTTTTCCAATTGAAAACTTCGGTAATATAGAAATATTTCAATTAGATTATCAGTCTTGATAATCGTATAGTATAAGTGCCAAACCACCTACTGGCCCCATGGAGAATTGCTAGGGGATGCACTTCTCCTCCCAACGGGGGGGGAATTGATTGAGCGAAGAATACAGAATACAAGAACTACTGGAGAGAGAAGTCTATGTCGGCGAGACGCGAGTCGGTGTGATCACCGGCGAGCGTTTCCATCCGCGCGACGAGCTCGTGCGATCGATGCGAATCAGGGTCGAGGACGGCATAGCTGAGGAATACATGAGAAAGCCCGCAGAGTTCGCTCCGCTTTCGAAGGAGTTGGTGCACAGCATCAGGTCCGATGGCGGGGTGAAGCTGTCGAAATCAATGCGCGAGTTACAGCGTCGTTGGAGGAACACTGTCCGAATCAACGAGAAGTTGTACGCGCCCGACGAACTGCTCGACAGAGCAGTGCTCGACAATGACGGATTGGACCTGGGGAACGTGACTGACCTGGTCAAGATCAAGCGGACCTACAAGGGACTGGTGATCAAGCCGCATTACATCGTGCGCACGAGGCAAGGGCTGCCCGACACCATCATCGTCCCGGTAGGCCAACTGGCTAGGACCACAGCCAGACTGGACGAGATCATACTGCGATGCTCGATGAAGAGGCTGGTCACGCTGCCAAGTTACCTAAAACTCAATGGCCAGGGCTCCGAAGAGGAGTGAGTGCACCTAGGAACATCTTGAAATCAGATTCAGGTGTCCCATGGCTGCTCAAGGGCGTGTAGCTTAGTTTGGCTGGAGCACCCGGCTGATAACCGGGAGGTCGCAGGTTCAAATCCTGTCATGCCCACCAACACAACCCCTCAATGCCTGTCGGCAGAGTCATGAAGGGCTGGCAGGTCGGCTCCTTGTCACATGCCGGTTGTGAGTGGCTCCTCCGGCCGCGACGTGGCAGCCTCTCTGGCTCCCCTTCTCGGGATGCAGCACATCGAACTGGTGAGCCGCAGGTTCCCCGACGGCGAGGGCTACGTGCGCGTGCCCTCGGGTGCGATTGACGCCGTCCGCTCCGAGCCGGTCGTGCTGGTCTCCAATACCTACCCCGACTCGGGGGTCATACAGACCATCCTCCTGCTAGAGGCGATAGCAGACGTTCGTAAGGGCGAGCTCTCAAACCTCAAGGGCGAGGAGCCTCAGAGCCTCGACGACGTCGGCTCCGGGATCTATCTGGCCATTCCGTACTTCGGCTACTCGCGCCAAGACAAGCGCTTCTCGAAGGGCGAGGCGGTCTCCGCGCGCGTCATCGCAGAGATACTCGAGCGCAGTTGCGAAGGCATCGCCGTTCTCGATCTGCACGAGCCGGCAGTCCTCGACGGCATGGCCGTGCCGCTGCAGTTCGTCAGTTCGATGCCCGAGATCGCCGAGCGCCTGCGGGCCGAGGTCGGACCCGACTTCATCCTGAGCCCCGACAAGGGAGCCATCGCGAGAGCCTCGGAGGTGGCCGGACTGATCGGCTGCGAGTTCTCCTACCTCGAGAAGAGCAGAATCGACGCCCACACCATCGAGCACACCCCGAAGGACCTCGATGTCAACGGCAAGATCGTCGCCATCGTCGACGACATGATCAGCACTGGCGGTACCATCTGCCGCGCCAGCGATGCACTGCGCCGCCAGGGTGCGGTCGAGGTCCACGCCGCCTGCACGCACGGCCTGTTCACCGGCGGCGCCATCCTGAGACTGGCCAACCACGTGGACGGTGTGCACAGCACAGACTCGCTGCCCAACCCGAGGGCTGTTGTGAGCGCAGCGCCGGCTCTGGCGCGAGGGCTGAAGCAACTGATGAGTTAGGCAATGCGACCTAGGGTCGAATCCGGCCAATCCGTTTCGTTTATATCAGCCATGCCGTGCGCCGGCTTACCTAACACGAGGAGTAGTTCCAATGAGTGTCCACATAGCGTTTGAAACCCCCAACGACATACAAGAGCAGGTCTACGAGATGGTCAAGTCTCTGGGCAAGGATGGCCGCGGCCGCCTGAAGAAGGGCTCCAACGAGGTCACCAAGGCGGCCGAGCGCGGCACCGCGAAGATGGTCGTCATGGCCGAGAACGTGAACCCGGGCGAGCTCCTGGCACACATCCCGATGATTTGCCGCGAGAAGGAGATCCCATTCATCTACGTCGAGGACCAAGCATACCTGGCCGAGGCGGCTGGCATGAGCCTGGGAACCAGGACCGCTGCGATAGCGGTCATAGAAGTCGAGAAGGAGGCCGAGGACAAGTTCAAGGAAGTCAAGGGCCACTACGAGACTCTCTCATCTGCCTGAGCGACCCGGTGAAGGAGGAGATCCAGCATGGCACAGGAGGCATGGCCCGCAGAGGTCGTCGAGGTCGTCGGCCGCACCGGCATGAGCGGCGAGGCGATACAGGTCAAGGTCCGCGTCAACGATGCTGCCAACCCCCGCGACATCGGGCGCATCATCGCCCGCAACGTGCTGGGCCCAGTGCGCGTCGGTGACGTCCTGATGCTGCGAGACACCGGTCGCGAGGCCCGCCGGCTCGGCGGAAGGTGAGAGGGATGCCGGAGCAGAGAATCTGCAGCTTCACGCACGAGGAAATCGAGCCGGGTACCGGCATGATGTACATCAAGCGCGACGGCACCGTGTACTGGTTCAAGGACAGCAAGGCGCGCAAGAACATGCTCAAGCTCAAGCGCAACCCGCGCCGGCTCAAGTGGACCCGTCGTTACGAGAAGGGCGGCATCAAGTAGAGTCCACGGTCTGGTTCAGCCAGTCGAGGCAGAACGAGTGGGTACAGGCCGGTGGCTCGAACCACAGTTTCTCCGCCGCATCGATGATGTCGAGTTGCAGGGTCGAGCCCGGGCCCTCCTGGACCATGACGATCGAGCTCGTGCTCGCGGGCATGTAGTCGTCGCCAGTGGAGTACAGACTCAGCCTGATGCTGTGGTTGGCGGCGATGTAGGCATCGATGGTGAAGAACTCCATCTTGGCGTTGATGGTCTGCAGCAGCGGGATCCAAGCCTGCTCCTCGGTGCCGCCCTCGTGGTATCGCAAATCCATGATGGCGTGCCCGATCTGAATGCAGACGCCGGCCTCGTCGCAGTCCTCCATCAGCGCGTAGATCTGCCCTCCGATTGTCGTTGTCCGCACGTCAACGTGCAGCCTAGGCAGTCCCGCGATCCAGATGCCCTCCTCGAAGGGAGCGGTCTCGTACACCGGACCTGTCGAGGCATCGGGCAGGATGGTCGTGGTGCCACCGATGTTGGATAACTCCCCGCCGAGGTCGAAAGCGAGCGTCTCCATGCCCTGCGGAGGGTAGAAGTCCTCGATGCGCCACTCGCCATGGTTGGACTGTATCTCAATCCACTGCCCCGGCTTGTCACCGATGCCCTTGAGGTAGTAGTCGAACCACTCGAGCAGATCCTGCATCCAGTCGAAGCGCGTCATCTGCGGATAGGCCTCGCGCCCACGGCCCTCGGCCGAGCGGTCGAAGTGGTAGTCCGGGCGGTCAGGGTAGTCGTGGTCCCACTGGCCGAACAGGCCCTTGGCGTCGATTCCGTGCTGCTTCAGGATGTTGATCGTCGGCACCGCCATGTGCGGGTCGACGTTCCAGTCTTGCATCCCCTGGATTAGGTAGACCGAGCCGTTGTAGTTCTCCAGCACCCGGTCTAGGAAGTAGCGCTCGCCCCAGTAGTTGCCGACCGCCTCGCCACCCCACACGTAGGCCCCCACGCCCGTCGCCGGCCCCATCGCGTAGTCCGGGCAGGCGTTGCCGATGTCCTCGGTGTCGCCGTCGAGGCCGTAGCCGCCGTAGACCACGTTGTGCATGAACGGCGCGCGGGCCTCGCTGGAGCCGTTCTTCCACATCAGCTCCATCACGCCGATCAGCCCGGATATCGGGACTATGGTGGCGAGGTAGTCGTTGCCGAACATCGCCGCTTGCCACGGGGTGCTGCCGTCGTAGGACTTGCCTATCATGGCGACCTTGCCGTTGCTCCAGCTCTGGCTGCCCAGCCAGCTCACCGCGGCGTCGACTCCGAGCTGCTCGGCGTTGCCCATCAGGTCCATGCAGTGGTTGGAGCGTCCCGTGCCCATCACCGAGACCTGGGCGAAGCCGTAGCCGTGCGGCAGGATCTGGTCGATGATCATCTGGCCGAGCCAGGTGCCTGGCACCTCTATGGGCGGTGTGCTGACGCTGGCCTCGTCGAAGTACGGGCCGAACTCGGCTATCATCGGCACCTGGACCCCCTCGGGTACCTCGGGCAGCCAGTAGGCGAGGCTGACCCTGCCATCGGGCGCCGAGCCGCCCTCGGCCAGTGGCAGGGTGAAGTCGACGAAGGCGTGGGTCGAGTTCCACTCGTTCTCGGTGGTGCTCGGGCTGTACGGGCCGTGCTCCATCACGAAGCCGTGGGAGCCGTTGGTGATGTACGGCCAGTCGGCGCGCTCCCACACGGGCACGCGCTCGTAGTCGGCCTGCTGCCCCTCGGTAGGTTCGACCGAGTCGAAGACGAAGTTCTGGAAGATCAGCAGCACGAACAGCGCCGCCACGGCCAGCGCGGCGGCGGCCATCAGGGCCTGCGAGGGCTCGATGGGCATGCCGAAGTAGACTATCCCCGGGCTGTCCGCATCATCGGCGATCTCGCCGACTATGACGTCGCTTCTCTCGGGCTCCACGGCCCGTCGAGGCAATAGGGTGACTTGATACCCACGCCAGTTCGGGCCCGTAGCCCGCCGTCAAGCCGCTGTATGCTGCTCTCAACGGTTCTCGAACCCGAAATCCTCGGGCTCGGTGTCGAGGCAGGCTCGGTCAATCTGGTCGAAATCGTCATCGGAGCCGATGTAGATCCCCGTCGCTCGGTCCCAGTTGTAGCTGCCAGCGCCCTCGTCGGTGGTGGTGTTCCTCGGAGCCTCACGACAATCCGCGTCATCCTCGGAATCGGTCGTCGTTTCAGCGCCTCCGACGTCTTCGCCTGAGACGAGGCCTGCCGTGCCAGCCAGGAAGATTAGCGCGGCGATTGTCAGTTCCGGTGTTCGGTCCATCAAACAGAAGCCATCGTTGTAATGGACATAAACAACTTGGTAAGGCGATTGGACAATTCGCGAGCGGTGGACATGGCGCTGCCTGATGCGGGACGCTACTTCGTGGCACTCGACCTGCCCCGGTCCGCGGTGGACTCGCTCGGTGCAGCCCAAGAGGGTCTGCGCGAGTCCCTGACCGACGGGGCGCGCGTCAAGTGGGTGCGCCCGGAGAACCTGCACCTCACGCTGAAGTTCCTCGGCGATCACATCGCCCGAGAGGCCGCCGAGGCCGTGATCGAGGCGCTCCGAGGCGCTGCCGCCGGCCTCTCCGCCTTCGAAGTCGAAGTCGTCGGCCTGGGCGCCTTCCCATCCTCAAGGAAGGCGCGCGTGCTCTGGGTGGGTGTGAGTGACCCCGAAGGCCGCCTCGCGGAACTCCACAGAGCCGTCGAGGATGCCCTCAACCCGCTGGGCTTCGATTCGAGCGACTTCCATGCGCACATCACGCTCGGACGTGTCAGGGACCGCAAGGCCCGGCCCGACTTGACCGGCCTGCTTGACCCCATGTCCGAGAAGCGCTTCGGAGGAATCGTCGTGCGGGGAGTGACGCTCTACCGGTCGACTCTGACTCCCCAAGGCCCCCAATACGAGGATATTGCGGAGTGTACTTTGCGTTGAAATAGGGGAGGGGGGTCGGCCGCCCCATGGGGGACGCTCAGACCACATTCATCATGATCAAGCCGGACGGCGTCCAACGTGGCCTTGTCGACGAGATAATCGGACGCTTCGGGGGCATCGGCCTGCGGATGCTGGGCCGGCGCGATCTGACCCCCTCGCTCGAGCTGGCTGAGGCGCACTACGCGATTCACAGGGAGCGTCCGTTCTACCCCGATCTGGTCGAGTTCGTCACCTCCGGTCCCGTAGTGGCCATGGCATGGAACGGGGAGGATGCGATCGCGGCCTCTCGCAAGCTGATCGGGGCCACCGACTGGCGCGAAGCGGAGCCGGGCACCATCCGTGCGGACTTCGCCCGCAGCATCGAGCGCAACCTCATCCACGGCTCGGACGGCGAGGACACAGCGGCTTTCGAACTGGGGCTTTGGTTCCCAGACGGTCTTGAGGACTGAAAAGAGGGAGCAGCATGAGGTGGGTCGGATGGCAGGACGCAGACAACCCATCGTCGCCGTGCTAGGCCACGTCGATCACGGCAAGACCTCGCTGCTGGACCACATCCGCAGCCTAGGGACAGACGCGCGCGCCTCAGTGATGGACCGCGAGGCTGGCGGCATCACCCAGCACATCGGTGCCACCGAGGTCCCCGCTGACATCCTCAACACGCTGTGCGCACCGCTGCTGGGCGGCAAGACGTTCGACTCGCCCGGCCTGCTGTTCATCGACACCCCCGGTCACCACTCGTTCTCCTCGCTGCGCTCGCGCGGCGGCTCCCTCGCGGACATCGCCATCCTCGTCGTCGATGTGATGGAGGGCTGCAAGCCGCAGACCGTCGAGTCGCTGCGCGTCCTCAAGGAGGCCAAGACGCCTTTCGTGATCGCGGCCAACAAGATCGACCGCGTCCACGGCTGGCACTCCGAGCACGGGCGCTCTATGGCCGAGGCCATGGGCGACCAGTCGAAGGAGGCCATGGGACTGTTCGAGCAGCGCTACTGGGCGCTGGTCGGCCAGTTCGCCGAGCACGGCTTCAACATCGAGCGCTACGACCGCGTCACCGACTTCACCAAGGACGTCGCGCTCGTGCCCGTTTCCGCTCGTGAGGGTGAAGGAATCCAGGACCTGCTCGCAGTGGTCATCGGGCTGGCCGAGCGCTACCTCGCCGAGCAGCTGACCGACATCGAGGGCTCGGGCGAGGGCACGGTGCTCGAGATGAAGGAGGAGCGCGGCTTGGGCAAGACGCTCGACGTCATCCTGCACCGCGGCTCGATCGAGAAGGGCGACGAGATCGTCCTCGTCACCGACGATGGTGGGCGCGCGACGCGCGTCAAGGGGCTGTTCAGCCCGCGTGGCATGAGCGAGATGCGCGACGCGGGCAACCGCTGGGACGACTCGGAAGTCGCCTACGCGGCCGCCGGGGTCAAAATCAGCGCACCAGACCTCGAAGGGGTGCTCGCGGGCACCACCCTCAGGGTCGTTCACTCAGACGCAGAGCGCACCGAGGCGCTGGCCGCCGCGCACGAGGAGTCCAAACTCTCAATCGAGCTCGAGGAGGAGGGCGTGTGCATCAAGGCGGACACCGTCGGTGGCCTCGAGGCACTCGCAAAGGAGCTCGACGCCATCGAGGTGCCGATTCGCATGGCGAGCATCGGTCAGGTCAGCCGCAGGGACATCCGCACCACCGAGGCGACCAGCAACCCCCTGCATCGCGTCATCATGGCGTTCAGCACCGACATCCTGCCTGATGCGGTCAGAGAAGTCGAGAACTCAAAGGCCGGCGCCAAGCACATCGGCTCCGATATCATCTACCGCATCCTCGAGGAGCACGAGGAGTGGGTGGAGCAGCGAAGCCGCGAGCTCGAGGAGGCCAGTCGCGAGCAGGTCGTCTACCCTGGCAGGATCCTGCTGCTTCCCGACCACACCTTCCGCGTCTCCAAGCCCGCTGTGGTCGGCGTCAGGGTGGTCGCCGGGCGCATCCACGTCGGCCAGTACCTGCTCAAGGAGGAGAGGCGAATCGGGCGGATCAAGTCGATTCGCTCTGGTGAGGATTCGATGAGGGAAGCCATGCAAGGAGAAGAGGTCGCAGTGGCCATCGAAGGGGTCACCGTGGGACGCCAGATCGACGAGGGAGACAGCCTGCTTGTCGACATCCCGGAATCGCATGCGAAGAAGCTCGGGAAGATGGAACTGACAGCGGCCGAACAGGATGTATTCGACGAACTGCTAGCCATACACCGCAAGGACGACCACTTCTGGGGCCGATGAGTGTTTTGATGCGTTCCGCGTTCACGGGGAGCGAAAACTCAAGTAGTGTATGAGGGGGCCTGAGAGCGTAGTAGGTCGTGTTATCTCTATGGCTCAAACAGCGAACCCAAAGGCTCGTGAATTGATCCAGACTGTCGCTCAAATCTCCAATGCCCTGATGAACGAAGTCGCCAAAGTCATCATCGGCAAGCAGGAGAATCTGCGCAGAATCACGATAGGCATACTCTCGAACGGCAACATGCTCATCGAGGACTTCCCAGGGCTGGCCAAGACCCTGATGGCGAACACCTTCGCCTCCGCCCTCGGATGCAAGTTCAAGCGCGTCCAGTTCACCCCGGACCTGCTGCCCGCCGACATCATGGGGACGTACATGTACGATCAGCAGGCGGGCGAATTCAAGCTCCGCCCGGGACCTCTGTTCACCAACGTCCTGCTCGCTGACGAGATCAACCGCGCTCCGCCCAAGACCCAGGCCGCTCTGCTCGAGGCCATGGAGGAGAAGCAGGTCACCATCGAGGGAATCACCCACATTCTCCCGGCGCCTTTCATCACCATGGCCACTCAGAACCCGATCGAGCAGGAGGGGACCTACCCGCTGCCCGAGGCGCAGATGGACAGGTTCCTGATGAAGATGACAATGGGGTACCCCAACCGTCAGGAGGAGAAGGCCATCCTGCAGCGCAGGAAGCTGCGCGGCAAGGACGAGTACGACATCGAGCAGATCACCAGCCCGAAGAAGGTCGTCGCCATGCAGAAGGCGCTCGAGACGGTCCACGTCGACCCCGCCATCATGTCCTACATCGTCGAGCTGGTCCAGCGCACCCGCGAGGACCACCGCGTCATCACCGGCGCCTCGCCGCGCGGCAGCCAGTCGCTGTTCAAGACCAGTCGCGCATCCGCGGCGATCGATGGTCGCGACTACGTCATCCCCGATGACATCAAGAACGTCGCACTCGAGGTCATCAGCCACAGGATCTTCCTCAAGCCCGAGTCGAAGATACGCGGCGTCACCGGACGGCACATCACTCGCAAGATACTGTCCGAAGTCCCCGTCCCGGTCATCCAGTGATTCGCAAGATTCACGGTAGTCCCGCGGTTTTCCCCCAATGAGTGAGATGCCTGCGCCAGTGGTGATCGCGGTTGTGAACCACAAGGGCGGCTGCGCCAAGACCACCACCGCGGTCAATCTGGCCGCGGCTCTGGCGGTGGGCAACGAGGAGATGGGGATCTCCGGCCGCAGGGTCCTGCTGGTCGACCTCGACCCCAAGGGCAACGTGGCCACCACCTTCGGCATCGACAAGAAATCGCTGGGCCCGACGATGAACGAGCTGTTCAAGGGAGGCTTGGAAGGCGCGCCGGTCACCCTCAACGAGTGCCTGCTCGGCCCAGACAACCTCACTGAGGCTATGCGTGCGGCTTGGAAGCGGCACAACCCCGAGCGCAAGCGGGGCCCGCCCAAGGGAATCGCCATCGACAACCTCTGGCTGCTGCCCGCCGACCTCGACCTGTCTGGCGTCGAAATCGACCTCGCGATGAGAATCGGGCGCGAAAACCGACTCAAAGTGGCTCTCGAGCAGGCTGCGGGACACTTCGACGTGGTGATCGTCGACACACCGGCTTCGCTGGGTCTGCTTACCGTGAACGCGCTGGCCGCGGCCAATTGGGTGCTGATCCCCATCCAGGCCGAGTTCTACGCGCTCGAGGGCATGAGCCAGCTGATGAACGCGATTCGCGACGTGCAGAAGGCCATCAACCCCGACCTCAAGCTGTTCGGGATCGTGCTGACTATGGTGCAGACCAGCAGCAACCTGGGCGAGACGGTCGCCCGGCGCGCGCGCAAGCACTTCGGCGACCGGGTGTTCAAGACTGCAATCCAGCGCTCGGTGGCGATAGCGGAGGCTCCACTTGAGGGAGCACCGATAGTCATCGCGAAGAAGCCGAACAAGTCCAACCCGGGCAGCAAGGCGTACTGGGAGCTGGCGAAGGAAGCCGATGCGCGGATAGAGAGGATACTGGGAGGCTAGTCCTCGCCCACTCTCTCGAGGGCGGAATGCTTGGCATCGAGGAGCGCGGCCTCCCACTTCGACTTGAGTTCGGCCTCGAGCGACTTGAGTATCTCCTTGACCTCCTCCTTTGAGAGATCGCCGCGCTTGGCGAACTGCTCCTCGAGCTTGGCCATCATCTCGGCCTCGCGCTTCTTGGCGAACTTGGCAACCCTCTGCTCCATCTCGACCTCCTGCTCCAGCGCCATCTCCTGGCGGCGCAGGGCGAGTGCGACCTCCATGGTCTCGCGCTCTGCTCGGAAGCGGCGGTCCAGCTCGGCCAGCGCAGCGCGCTCCGACTCCTCCTCGAGCACCTTGACGCGGACGTCGACGTCGGCCTTCATCTCCTTCTCGAGCGATGCTCGCTCGTCCTTGAGCTGCTTCTCCAGTTCCACCTCGCGCTCCCTGCGTGCCTCGGAGAGGCGCTCCCGCATCTGCATCTCCTGTTCCAGTCGGTGGGCCTCGACCTTCCTGTGGACACCACTCTCCATAGCCTCGCGCAGGTCCATCTCGACGCGGCGCTGCATCCTCTCGACGTCTTGGGCCGCTTCGAGCTCCAGACGCTCCTCGAGGAACGCCCTGCGGCGCTCGTACTCGGTCTCCATCTCGTCCTTGAGCCTGCTGCGCAGCTTGGTGGAATGGGCCTCTATGCGACGGTCACGCTCCAGGTCTAACTGCTCGCGCAGCCGGTTCTCCTCCCGGCGCAGCCGGTGCAGCATCTCCTCCCGCAGGAGGCGTTCCTCGCGCTCCAGCGCCTCGGTCTCGAGCCTCTCCATCTCATCCTCGAGCTCGGCTCTCAGGTCGGCCTCGATCTGCTGCAGCCTCTCCTCGAACAGAATCTCATTGGCCTTGCGCATCGCGCCGTGCATCCCAGAGACCCTCTCGGTCATCTCGGCGATGCGCATTCGACGCTCGCGGCGAATGCCCGAGCGCAGCTTCGACTCCTCGTCGAGGCGCTCCCTGGCGCGTGCCACCGACTCCATGCTGGAAGAGGCTGAGATGGCATGCTGGGCACGCAGCGCAGCCAACTCGTCGATACCTCCGGTATCGTCACCCTCCGGCGACTTGCTCTCACTCACGGGTACCCATCCCCGAGTTGACGCTCATTTCTGAGTATTTGAGAGCGAAGGGTCCGAATCGGCTGATAAAAGTGGTTTCAGGGGACTATCGGAAGCCGCGAACCCGCGTGAATCTGATGTCATCTGAAAGTTAATACGGACAGATATACAGGCGTTTTCGTGAAACACAAGCACTTTCTGGTTGCTTTTTTCTTGTTATTGACGCCGCTGGCCGGTTGTTTCGATTCCAGCGCGGCACGGGGGCCAGTTGAGGCAGACGGTGCCGACGGCTGGAACGGAGTCGAGGGGGGCCCCGAGGTCGAGTGGGGGCAGGAGGTTTCCGACAGGGCGAGCGAGTGGCTGCGTCAGGAAATCCGCGACGAGATCTACGACCAGGTGTACTACCACTACTGGGACCTGCGCGAGCACATGGAGGCGTTGCAGGAGGACCACTCGGAAATCATGCGCCTCTCGACGATCGGGCGCAGCGTCGACGCTGAGCTGGATCCGTTCAACGATTACGGCAGG
>Ga0208206_1000043_pt1 | contig 31570 bp, 33 predicted proteins | sample DeeseametaMP1483_FD_184187 | JGI IMG/M metagenome (GOLD analysis project Ga0208206, IMG submission 184187) | Marine microbial communities from the Deep Pacific Ocean - MP1483 (SPAdes) | ecosystem: Environmental > Aquatic > Marine > Oceanic | place: South of Fiji, South Pacific Ocean | collected... | reverse complement strand
GGGGGTGGAGCGGCCTTCTTCGGCTTTGGTGGTGGTGATTTCTTCACCTTGGGAGGAGGTGGGGGGCCCTTCTTCCCCTTTGGAGGTGGAGGTGGGGGAGGTGGGGGCCCCTTCTTCCCCTTTGGAGGTGGAGGAGGTGGAGGAGGGGGTTTGCGCGCCATGCTAACGCCCCATGCAAACACCGAGTCCCTTTGAAGAAATCGGGATGTTGTTGGAGTTTTCATGCTGGGAACTCGACCAGTGCGTGGACGGGTGTGGGGGCCAAACGCTCCCTACCGCCCAATCCAATCAACTCTATCACGAACAGCGAGCCCACCACCTCAGCTCCGGCTGCCTCGGTCAATTCGACGCACGCAGCCACGGTCCCCCCGGTGGCCAGCAAATCGTCAATCACGATGATCCTCTGCCCGGGTGATATTGCGTCGTCATGCATCTCGAGGCTGTTGGTGCCGTATTCGAGATTGTACTCGACCTGCCTGGTCGAGGCTGGGAGTTTGCCGGATCTGCGGACCGGGATGAAACCGACTCCCAGTTTGGCCGCGAGGAGGGGGCCGAAGATGAAACCACGGGCCTCTGGACCGACGACCGCGTCGGGTCGCCAGCCCAGGCCTCCCATATCTTCAGCGAAGCGATTGGTGACGCGTGACAGGAGGCCTGGGTCACCAAGCACGGGGGTGATGTCCCGGAACATGATCCCTTCAATCGGGAAGTCCGGCACCGTGCGTACGGTGTCCCTCAGGCTCTGGAGGAACTCGTCAGACATGCTACCCGCTCCGTCAGGGGAGGGGCTTGGGCCTTCAGACTATGCCGTCAGGCCCAAGTTTCCCGTTACGTAATTCCCGCTCAGAGGTTTCCGAGTAGGTACTCGAAAGTCGACTGATCGCCGGGTCCTAGGTAGAACATCGCCATCAGTGCGAACAGCGTCCACATGACTGGGTTCAGCTCATCCATCTTACCCATGCCTAGCTTGATAGCCACATAGCTGATGATGCCCCAAGCGATTCCGTCCGCGATGGAGTATGTGAAGGGCATCAGGCAGATGGTCAGGAAAGCTGGCAGAGCCATCTCCTTGTCCATCCAGTTGATGTCAGCGGCTTGGCGCATCATCAGAGCGCCGATGATTACCAGAGCGCAGGCGGCCGCGAATGTCGGGACAGCTTGGAACAGGTCTGAGAAGAACAGTCCTGAGAGCATCAGAACACCCACAGTCACTGCTACCAGTCCGGTCTTTCCGCCTTCCTCGACTCCGGCAGCCGACTCGATGTAGGTCGTCGTCGTACTGGTTCCGCAGAGTGCGCCGACTATGCTTGCTGCAGCGTCGGACACGAATGCCTCGTCAGAGTTCATCAGCTCGTCGTTCTCATCGACGTAGCCGGCCTGGCGACCCACAGAGTAGAGGGTCCCGGCCGTGTCGAAGATGTCGACGAACAGGAAGGTGATCATCACTAGCATGAAGTCACCAAGTGGCACATCGCCGCCGATGTCGCCCAGAGCCCCAGTGGCCGCGAAGAGGGATTCCTCGGGCAAGCCAACGAATCCGACCGCAGCTGATGGCCAGTCCGCATATGCAGAGCCAAAACCAGCACCGCCGGCCATGTAGTCGTTGTAGGGGTCGTATGCCCCAGTAGCCCAACCCCAGACCGAAGCTACACCGATACCGATGATAATCGCGCCATTGATGCCTCGAGCCATCATCACGGCTATCGCGATGAGGCAGACCATCGAAATGAGTGCGCCGTGGTCGTACGTGAACGACTCCGTCGCCCCGAGATTGACCAAGGTGGCTCCGTCGTCCTGAATCCAGCCCATCTCTCGAAGGCCGATGATCGCCAGGAACATGCCGATACCGGCTCCCGTGGCTATCTTCAGATCCGTCGGGATCGAGTTGATCATTATCGATCTCCAACCCCCAATCACAGGGATTGCTGGCAACGACATTGCCAGGAACAGTATGCCCTCAACGAACACAGCGGCTAGGGCTACCTGCCAAGATATGCCCATACCGAGGACCACTGCGAACGTAAAGTACGCATTCAGTCCCATTCCAGGGGCCAGTGCGAACGGTAGGTTCGCATACAACCCCATTACAACACAGCCCACGAAGGCGGCTATTGCCGTCGCGAACAGTGCGTCATCGAAGGGAATCCCTGCGATGGAGAGCATGGCTGGGTTAACCAATAGGATATACGCCATTGTCAGGAATGTCGTAATCCCAGCCCTAATTTCTCCTTCGACAGTGCTTCCCGCTTCTGTCACTCCAAATTGTCGATCTAATGCTTCCATTTTTTCACCTTTTTTTCCATTGTACCTAGGCTCTCACCTGAGTGTTTCACGTGAGTCTGGTGCAGTCTATCAATGGTTCGTGGGGGATTTGGAATTAAGATAGCCGAAGTTCGGTTCCATTCACTGGTAAGTGAACCTTCATTTCCTGTGCAATTTCTTCAGAGAGCGCCTCACGAGCCTCCTGATCCGCGTGGAAAATAACCAGATGCTTGGGCGCGCAGTCGCGGGCGAAGGAGCAGAGTTCGGAGTGCCCTGCGTGATTGGAGAGGGTGAACTGATCGACTTCGAGTTCCACAGGAGTGATCCTGCCGAAGATGCGTAGTTTCCTCCTCTCGAGTAGCATCCGCCCACCGGAGCCCTCGGCCTGGTAACCGGTTAGCAGAATTCCGTTGGCCGAACTGTGTCGCAGCCGATTGAGATACCAAATAACCGGTCCTCCATCAAGCATCCCACTGGTTGTCACGATGACGTCGGCGTCGAGGGCTTTCTTCCGATCGGACTTGCTCGAAACACGTCGGCACCATCTCCATGTCTTCTGTAGTCCGGTGGGCTCGCGGATGAAATCCGGGTGCTCCATCCAATCTAAGGTCACACGAGTTCCCATCCCATCGTAGTGGACCTCAAGATGCGGTGCCTCACGATGCAGTATACGGAGAATGTCTTGGCCCCTTCCTGAAGCGAAAGCTGGGACCATTGCGACGCCTCCTCGGTCCACTATCGACTGGACCTTTCTTACGAATCTACTCTCCTCCTCTGCTCGGGGTGGGTGCTCCCTCCCCCCATAGGTCCCCTCAAGAAAAAGAACGTCACAAACCACGGGTCTTGCGCCTAGAGTATTCGGAGTCGATCGGGTATCCATATCACCCGACCAGAGAACCCGCAACTCTGGTGTCTCGATCTCCACCATCACAGCTCCTGGAATGTGTCCAGCTCGATGGAAGCGGCACCTCCAAGCCCCAATCTCAAACCACTCCCCCAACTCATGTGTCTCCCATGACCCCAGGGCTTCGTCCAGATCCCGTCGATCCCAAGCTAGAGGATAGCCTTCGATGCTGGATACCTTGTAAGTGTCCCTCCACATGATTTCTGAGAGTTTAGCAGTAAGCCTACTCCCATGCAACGTCACTCCATGATGCCCTACCAGCCAAGGCGCCATACCGATGTGATCGATATGGCTGTGAGTCATGATGGCATGTTCCACTGGTGGACACTCACTGGGATATTTTGGCGGATTTGATGGTAACAGCCCATAATCGATTAGTAATCTCGTCCCAGTGCGGTCTTCGAGTATGCAACCGACATTGCCAACCTCATTACCCCCACCAAGGAAGAATGCACGTAAACCGCTCTCCACGGGATCCTTGGGATACGAACTCGTGCGCCCCGGCGTGTACAACACCACGAGCCTCCGAGGTGGTCATCTTTCATCAGGCAACCGGACCCCCCCCTTCGATTTCCACTACAGATGGGGTGGTTCGGGGGGGGAACAGTCTGTAGTACGGAATGGTTATCGTCTCGAGCTCTCATAAACGACATGACTATCGAAATTGATAGATGAGTGACCTCTCAATCGAATCTTCCCCATCGATATTCAGTTCTAATGGAAATTCAGGGGTAGGGCACTATTTGAGAGTGGCACGCATCGGAGTCTCATGGGGAGAATCCCAGGCCATCTCTTCAACGTCGATGAGGATCGCTGCTTCGGCTGTGCTGCCTGCGTGGCACTCTGTCCTGTGGATGCCCTGACACTTGAGGGGCTGATGGTGTATGTGCATGAATCATCCTGCACCCACTGTAAGCTGTGTATCCCGGCATGTCCGGTGTTCGCTCTATCTATAGATCCGAGGGGTGTAATTGGATGAAGCCAAGAATAGCAGTCATCGGCTCAACATTAGAGGGAGTGGCTTGTGCGCACAGTATTCTCGATCAGAAACCGGAATACCAAATCTCTCTGATTACTGAGGATGCGGAAGTAGGATTTCCAGAAGAGGGGGAGAGTCCTGGGTTGGTAGAATTCAAGGAGTGGGGAGGAATTCCTGAAGATTGGTATGGGAATCTGGGGTCTCAACAGCCAAATGGAGAGAGCTCCGCGGTGCGGCGCTCATGGCTGCTGAAGTCTCTGATGACATGCTTTGGGAAGAGGGGAGGAACTATTCTTCTTCGGGGCTGCTCAGTGAGTGGAGGTGCTTCTTCTGGCTCGGTGTCCTTTCAAGGAGGTGGTGAAGTGGGATCCGGCTCAATCCATTTCGAACAAGTGGTTGATTGTCTTGGGGCTAAGGAGGAAGGGGCAATTTGGAATGGGGGTGTGTGCGACACCATCGTTCTGGGGGGAGACTGCCTCAGCGGGATTAGGGCCGATGGGACGGTAGAGGTCTGGTGGTGTGAGAGCGAGCCGAGAGACGTCCAATGGATTCAGAGAATGAGCTGGACCGGCGACGACCCCACCTCGAGTTTGATTGATGATATCAGAACCGGGGTCGAGAAAGCGACTATTGCTTGTGAGAGGAAGAGGCCTGGCTGAAACCCTTAGATGGAACACTCAGGAGGATGACTCATGACCAATGAGGAGAGTTGGGTCTTGGCATATGTCTGCGACCGCAGCGGCGGGACGAGGCACGCCATCCTCATCGACCCCGCCGATCAGAGCGCTGAGGTTGCCGCGAAGCGCTGTGTGGCAGCCGTGTCAGCAGGTAGTCGGATGATTCTGGTGGGGGGTTCTTCTGGGACTGATACTGATAACGTGCACGATACAATCACAGCGATACGCGAGGCGTTGGAACTGATCACCTGGGCCTCGAGCCAAGACTCTTCTCTCGATGAGGGCGAGTGGCAGGTCCCAATCATCCTGTTCCCACAAGGGGCAGCTGCTCTTTCCCCTGCTGCAGACGGGATCACATTCATGATGCTGATGAACAGCACTTCCCCCCGGTTCCTTATCGAGGAGCAGACTGCGGGCGCTCCGTTCATCAGAGAAGCCGGGATTGAAACCCTCCCCATGGGATACGTCATCTGCGCTCCCGGCGGCCGAGCGGGACAGGTCGGCCAAGCCTCTCTCATCGAGGCTGAAGACGATGAGCGCGTCAAGGCCTATGCGATGGCGGCGGAATCCTATGGATTCCGGATATTCTACTTGGAAGCCGGGAGCGGCGCCTCTCATCCAGTCGCACAGAATCTTATCCGGAGTGCCAAGGAGGCCTGCGACCTGACGCTGGTGGTGGGCGGCGGCATCCGCGATGGCAAGGCCGCGATGCTGGCTGCTGAGGCTGGCGCCGACTGGATTATCACCGGCAATCTGGCCGAGGAGTTCGACGATGCCGACAAGCTCCACCAAGTTCTCACTCAGTTCATCAACGAGATGAACGGCGCCTAGCCCTCCTCGAGTTCCGAGACAAGACGATCGATCTGAACCTCCATATCGAGGATGAGCATCATCTGCTCCTCCTCACTACGAAGCAGACGGGAATTCTCCTCCTGTAGTTCCTCCACCCGCCCCTGACCAGCACCCTCCTCGAGATCGGCCCGCCTACGCCGTTCATTCTCAAGAAGACCCTCCATCTGGGAGACCCTCGCGTCTGCAACTCTGAGCGCTTCCTCCAGTTCAGCTAGCCTGACACGCATCAAACCATCATCCCCCCGAGCTCCCAGTTCCATCTCCAACACCCGAGCTCGCTGTCGGGAGACAGTCAGATCCTCCTCAACTCGTATGAGTTCGTCCCAGACGGAGACGACCTCCTCGACAAGGCGATCTGGGGGGATGTCCGACAGTCTGGCCGCCACACCCCGCACTTCTTCTTGCTCGGCGTCCTGGCCGGGCTTACCATCGCTCGTATTCAATCGTCGAGCATCCTCGAGCATCCGCTATTGAACCTTGAGGGACCCGGCCCGGCCCTCCTAGCGGAATGAACCCGAATCGGGTCGCACCGCGCTAGTCGCGTTTATACCGAGACCGCAGGTGGCCCGCGCCATGAAGGCCTATCGCGCAACCGGCAGCTTCCCTAGTGGGAAGAGGAGTCAGGAATTCACACTCGATTTCGTCGCTGCCGACGAGGAGGACGCCTGGCACCGAGTCTACTCAAATTTCGGCAGCCGGCACGGCGTCCCCCGTCGATTCGTCAAAATCGACTCACTAGTGGAAATCGATCCCTCAGACTCCATTGCCCCGGTTGTGGTTGCCCACTTCCGCGGCAACTGAGACCATTCGAATCATCCCAACTACATGATTGATGAAGCCGAAAGCCGCAAACTTCCAAGAAAAGATGGGCATCAGAAGCGCGTTCCACCAGACGCAGACGCGCAACGGTGAAAGGAGAGTCACAGGAGGACGAATACGATGAAGAAGTGGTTCATGCGTCAGTACTGGCGGATTCAACAGAGCCAGACCCTCATCTCGATGGGCTTCTGGGCCAGCACCCTGACGCTACTGATCTGGCCCTACGTCAGTTGGAGGTTCGAGGCCGAATCGACGATGGCCGGTATCAAGATGACCTACTGGGGGCTATTCGGCATCGGTGCCTCAGTCATTCTGATTGTGCTACTGATTGGCAGGGTTTACGACGCCACCCTAGGCCTGTGGCGCGAGCACCTGACTATCGTACAGGAGCGCAACCCGTTCACCACCTACCAACTCAATGCACCTTTTGGGATACTCCTTGCCCAGACTAACGCCATCCTCCGACGAATGGCTCCTGAAGACGAGGAGATCCAACGTCACTGTGATTTCATCGAGCGCTGGTTGGTGTGGAACTCCGAGCAGGAGATCTGGGCACGGACGATGTCCTCCTTGAAGAACATCATAGGCGAGGAGGACCCGTTCCTCTTCCATCTCGGCAGCGACTCCCGGGACAGGCTCTCGGTGGCTGCCGATGAATTGCAGGACTACTGAAGCCCCTAGCGCTAGGGCAGGCCCGCGAAACCCATCGGTGTGAAATAGGGAACTAGTCTCGCCACCCCCGTATCTATGGGGGTCAACCGATGGCTAACAGGATAATCTGGTTCACGGGCCTCTCTGGAGCCGGGAAGACGACCATAGCCATAGCAGCAGCAGAGCGTTACGGGTGCGAGGTCCTAGACGGCGACACAATCCGCGACTTCTTCTCGAACAAGGACTTCAGCCACGAAGGGCGCGAGCGCCACCTCCTCGGGATAGCTCGGATGGCCAAGATGATATCCAAACACACCCATGTCCTGTGCTCGTTCATCACCCCCTACGAGAACGTCCGCGAGAAGATTCTCGAGATTCTCCCTGACAACACCATCATGGTGCACATTTCAACCTCCCTCGAGGTCTGCGAGAAGCGCGACGCCAAGGGACTGTACGCTAAGGCACGCTCCGGGGAGATCTCCAACTTCACCGGCATCTCCGATCCGTTCGATGAGCCGAAGTGCGCTCACATCTCTCTGGACTCGAGCGGAGAGGCGGGCAAGAGCGTCGACCAACTCGTCGACCAGTTGGCACATCTCTTTGAGAAGCCCAAAGCCGTCCTGCTGCCGGGCCGCTGGCAGCCGCTGCACCTCGGCCACGAGTGGCTGATTCAGAGGGAACTCGACCAGGGCAGTAGGGTCGTAATCGGAATCAGGGACACACCGATCACCGAGGCGGACCCCTTCTCAGCAGACGTGCGCAAGCGGATGATTGAGCACCGATACGCAGGAGAAGACGTCGAGACATTGATCATGCCCGACATCGAGGCCATCTCATACGGTCGCAAGGTCGGCTACCAAGTCCGAGAGGCTGATGACATCCCCTCAGAAGTCTTCTCAGTCTCAGCAACCGGGGTGCGTGGCGGCAACCACGCCAACGTCTCCGCCAAAGTCATGGAGTTCATGATCCAGGAAGGCATCTGGGACGACGAGTAAGCCCAGCAACCCATAAGTTGTATACCGAACATCGAGAGCCATGCTCCACTTGCTCAAAGCCCGTGACGGAAGGACACTCGACGTCCTTCTCGCAGGTGACGACGACTCCTCCTTCGGTCTGGTCTGTCACCACGGGACCCCCAGTGATGCCACCATCTGGTCTGACTGGCATGAGGACGCGCTGAGCAACAATCTGAGACTGGTGGCTATCTCTCGACCAGGCTACGGTCTGTCTGACCGGCTGGAAGGCCGGAGGGTCGCAAGCGTTGCCGAGGACGTCGAGGACGTGCTCGACGCTCTGGGCATCATCGAGTTCGTCTCTCTCGGCTGGTCCGGCGGCGGCCCCCACGCACTCGCCTGCGGGGCATTGCTACCCGAGCGTTGCAAGGCGGTTTCATCACTTGCTGGCGTCGGACCCTATGGCGAACCCGACCTCGATTTCCTCGATGGTATGGGCCCTGAGAACGTCGAGGAGTTCGGAATAGCTCTGGAGGGCGAGGAGGCGCTCCGCCGCTGGATGGACGAGCACGCGCAGCCATACAGGACGATTGCCGATGAGGAATTGGCTGAGGCCTTAGGGGGGTTGGTCCCTGAAATCGACGTGCTCGCCTTGAACGAGCAGGGCCTCGCAGCCATCTGGGCGGGAAGTATGCGCCGCTGCTTCACCAACGGCTGGGATGGCTGGATCGACGATGACATGGTGTTCTGCAACCACTGGGGCTTCGAACCGTCGGAAATCACCGTCCCAGTTGCAGTCTGGCAAGGTGATCTTGACCTCATGGTCCCCTTCGCGCATGGTGAGTGGCTGCTCAGGCACATACCCACGGCCACTGCCAGGTTGGAGCCGGGTCACGGCCACCTCTCACTCCTCGCAGACAGGAGGCAGGCCATCATCGATGACCTGACCTCACATCGTTGAGCCGGGTTGAACCTGCGACGGCTTCATGGGGGTCGGGCATTTCACCCGGCTCGATGACGGTCGACAGAGCGGAGTTTCAGCGCATCGCGCAGCTCATCGAGATCAACCGCGAGCGCATGCAGGTCATCGAGCAGCAGATTCGCCAGCTCGAGGCCATCCGAATCGAGCAGATGCAGGCCATAGAGGCTCTCCTCGCCATACCCGGGGATGGCGCAGAGGGCGCCATGATACCATTAGGCTCCGGCATCCAGATTATCGCTGACATTCCTGCGGACGCCGGCGCGGTAATCGATATCGGCAGCCGTATTCAAGCCGAGCGCACGCGCAAGGAGGCTGCCGATATACTCGCCAAGCGAAGTGAGGAACTGATTGCCGTCATAGAGAGGATGAAGTCCGAATTCGACGAATTGGAGCAGAGCACCGTCGGCCTCGCTCAGCAGTTCAATGAAAGCGTTGAGCAGATTCAGGGCGAGGCACCCAGAGAAGGGACACCCACGAAGGCTGTTGAGGAGAAGGCCGCCCCGCGAAGGAGGAAGCGCAAGCGCGGCACCGAGCTGACGCTCGACGACTGAGGGTTACGCATGGGCCTGTTCGACCGCTTCAAGAAACGCTTCAGTAAGAGCGCCGACAAAGAGGAGATTACCGCCGAGGATGATTCCGAGGAGGCCGAGCAGGCACTGGAGCAGAGAAAGGAGCTCATCGACTCTCTCGAACATTCGAAATCCGCTCCACCAGCTCCGCAATTGACTGAACCATCAGCAGACGCAGGGGGGCAATGGGACGATTTCGACGAACAGCCAGCAGAGGACCCATTCGCTAAGCCTCTGGAGCGCAAGGAGCGCAAGAAAGCGAAGAGGGCAGCCTCTGTGGAGAAGGCAGCGAAGCCCGTGAAGAAGAGCGAAGGACCCCCTAAGGATAGGATGGAGAGCACCACCGGGCGGAGACTCATCGCCTCCGGGCCAGCGAAGTTCGAGATCGATTTCGGCGATTCCGCTTCCCCGACCGGCGGGCGCGTAATCACAGGAAGCCGGAAGCTGGACGCGATTATCGAGGAACTCGAGGTGGAGATGCTGTCGGCTGATATGGCGCAGAGCGCAGTCGAGGAGTTATCGCGAACTCTGAAAGCAACTCTGATCGGAACTAGGATATCAACTCGGATGAAACTCGAGGGCGTTGTCGAGGAGGCGCTCAGGAACGCACTTCTGAGACTCTTGGAAGCCGGCTACTGGGACTTCGACAAGACCGTTAACTCGCTCATTGACGCCGAGACCCCCGTTGCGATAATGATGGTCGGGGTCAATGGCACCGGCAAGACCACGACGTGCGCCAAGATAGCCCATAGGCTCACACAGCAGGGCCACTCGGTGGTCTTGGCCGCCGCTGACACCTTCCGCGCTGGGGCAATCGACCAGCTAGCGGCCCATGCGGAGCGGCTCGCGGTTCGCTGCGTACGCAGCCAGCGCGGCGGCGACTCTGCTGCCGTCGCCAGGGATGCCGTGGAAAGCGCCAAAGCCCGCGGTGAGGATGTCGTGATCATAGACACGGCAGGCCGGATGCAGAACAAGACCAACCTGATGGAGGAGCTGCGCAAGGTGCACAGGGTCACACAACCCCATCTGGTGATTTTCGTGGCCGATGCGCTGGCGGGCAACGACGCAGTCACCCAGGCAATCGAGTTCCAGCGCATGCTCAGTTTCGACGGTGCCGCGCTGTGCAAACTCGACACCGATGCCAAGGGCGGTGCGGCCCTTTCCATAGCACATGCGACCGGCCGACCGATAGTGCTGGCCGGCGTCGGACAAGGCTACGACGACCTGCTCGCGTTCGACCCGGAATGGTTCGTGAACTCAGTTCTAGATTAATTGCATGACTGGCAACCGCGTCGTTCTTGAAGCGCGGCCCGTACGTGCGCTCGAAGATGTCTGGTGATGAGGCACCATTGGCTCTCGTGGTGGTCGGCAATGTCACCACCGAAGGCCGGATACGCAGCATCATGAAACATCAGGGATGGCGCACTGAGTTCTGCAGCGACGGAGACAAGGCCGTCGATGAATACGTGAGATTACGCCCCGATATGGTGCTTTTGTCACTCGACATACCGTCTATGGACGGGCATATCGCCGCGCTTGAGATGAGGGAGTCCGACTACAACGCCAGGATCGCCATCGTGACCAGCAGGTCCGGCAAGGAGAAGGCCGAGGACGCGGCGTATTCTACCGGGGCGGTCGGAGTGCTCGTCACGCCTCTGACCCAGACAGTCTTCGACGAGCAGTGGGAGGCGATGATGGGTGATATCCCCCCTGCTATTGGCCTCGCTGACCTCGACGAGCTCTACCCGGAGGTGGAGGAGCCCGAGGCGCCACTGGAGCCACCAATGCCGTTCCCTCCAATGATGCCGCCGATGCCCGAGGCGGTCGAGATGCCCCTCGTTCCGTTGCCCGGAGGGGAGGCACTCGCTCCCGTCGAGGAGAAGCCACCGAAGAAGAAGCTCGGGTGGTTCGGCAGATTCCTGCTCCTCATCATCATAGCCACCGCCGCAGGCGGTGTTTACGTCGCTATGTACGGCATCCCGGAAGAGTTGCCGTTCGAAATCCCGTCGTTCTGATTATCGCTCCAGCAGAGCGCCCCACGAAACCTCGGCGTATGCGGCAGCGGCAGCGGCCGGGTCATCGGAGCCGTGGATGCCAGAGCCGACGATTATCGCATCCGCGCCGGCCTTGATGGCGTCCGTGGGGTGGCCGTAGCGCTGGCCCAGCGCGCCCTCAGTGGCGGAGAGGTTCACTCCCGGGGTCCAGATCATCCTGCCGACACCCACCCGCGTTCGGAGAGACGCCACCTCTTCTGGCGAACTGCCGTTGCCGATGTAGCCGAGCACGTGTGGCGAGGCTGTGCCCGTTGCAATGGTCTCGGCCGTGTAGTCGTCGGAGAGCAGGTTCCCGCGGCTCGACATCTGGGCGAGTAGGAAGATGCCACCAACCCGCTTCACTTCGTCCCAGCCGGCTGCGATGCCATCGATGATATCCGGCCCGGAGACACTGTGAGCGGTGACGAGGTCGGCCCACGAGCGGATGTCGTAGACACCGCCCATCTGAGTCAGGGAGACTTTGCCGATGTCGGCGAACTTGCGGTCCTCGAAGAGCATCAAATCGTGGGATTGAGCGGCATCGACCACATTCTGCCAGTTTTCAGGGGAGAAGTCCTCTATCGTGTCGACGTGCGTCTTGAGAGCAGCGATGTGTGCCCCGACCTGATGGATCAGTCGGACCAACTCGTCGACAGTTCCGAGATCGGCTGCGAGGACGACCAGCGTTTCCTTCTCAGCAGCCGTCTCCATGAAGCGATGGGCTAGCGGGTGTGCGCAACTACGCCATCTCGCGCCCCACGCCTCTTCGGCTCGCATCGAACACGCTCGCCGTCGACCCCCTCTCAAGGCTTTCCCTCGCAGCCGCCCGAATCAGGCCTGCGGCCTGCGCCGCTTTGTTCATGGACGGGCGGCAACGGAGGCTGCACAATGGGCGGCAGCCCTCCCGTTCACTTCATCGAGGTCACTACACGCGACTTAGAGGGCCTGCCCGATGCACGCGGGGACAGCGTGCGCAGCATGCTCGCCGCGGACCACGGCATCGAGGTCGGCGTTATCCGGGTATCTCTGGGCTATCAGGTTCAGGCCGAGATGACGCCTGAGCAAATCGAGCGCACAGTGTACGACCTGTTCGCTGACCCGATCATCGAGCATGGCTCGTGCAACGGGGCGCTGCTCGACGCCGACGAGGTATTCCCCGACGCACCGGATGCGGCCATCCAAGTCGGATACAAGCCCGGGGTCACCGACAACGCAGGACAGGCGGGTCTCGACGGGCTTCTTACTCTCTATCCCGAGCTCAGAAACGCTGCACATGTCGCCACCACTCGCACCTACATGTTCTGGGGCGTGTCGGAGGAAGTCGAAGCGGCACAGTTGGCGACTACCTTGCACAACCCGATGATCGAGCGCTGCGCAATCGCCGACGCCGAGGACTGCGCCGCAGGGCGCTGGCCCTCACTCGCCTTCCCCGACCGACCGCCGGCAGTCTTCGCCGAGCCAGCGGTCGTCAATCTCGAGGTGAGCGACGAGCAGCTGGAGGAGATCAGCGAGACAGGGTTGCTCGCGCTCAACCTCAACGAGATGCATGCGATTCAAGCGCACTACAGGAATCCGGAGGTGAGAGCGGTTAGAGAGGATCTGGGCCTTCCTCCGAACGCACCGACTGACGCCGAACTGGAATGCTTGGCGCAGACTTGGTCGGAGCACTGCTCGCACAAGATATTCGCAGCCCGCATCAATCACAAGGACAACCAGACCGGCGAGAAGAAGCAGATCGACTCGCTGTTCAAGACCCACATCATGAGCCCGACACTCGACATCCAGAAGGAGGTCGACTGGCTTCTCAGCGTATTCCACGACAACTCCGGGGTAATCGCTTGGAACGATGACTGGAGTATATGCATGAAGGTCGAGACACACAACTCACCGAGCGCGCTGGACCCCTTCGGTGGTGCGATAACCGGCATAGTGGGCGTCAATCGCGACATCCTCGGAACGGGCTTAGGGGCACGCCCCATCGCCAACACCGACATCTTCTGCTTCGGGCCACCAGACTACGACGGCAGGCTCCCTGAGGGCCTGTTCCACCCCTCGAGGGTATTCAGGGGGGTACACGCTGGGATCCGCTCCGGTGGCAACGAGTCGGGCATCCCTACGGTCAACGGTGCCATCGTCTTCGACGAGCGCTACATCGGCAAGCCACTGGTCTACTGCGGCACGGTCGGTATCATGCCGCGCAGGCTGGCCGACGGCCGGGAGAGCCACGACAAGACGCCTTCGCCTGGCGATGTCATCTACATGGTCGGCGGTCGTGTCGGCAGCGATGGCATCCACGGGGCGACTTTCTCGAGCCTCGTGCTGACCGAGGAGAGCCCGAGCTCGGCCGTTCAGATAGGGGACCCGATCACCCAGAAGAAGATGCTCGACATGATCATCGAAGCCCGTGACGAGGGGATCATCCAAGTCATCACCGACAATGGCGCCGGTGGCCTGTCGAGCAGTGTGGGCGAGATGGCAGAGTTGACCGACGGTGCCGACATCGACCTCTCGACCGTCCCCCTCAAGCAAGCGGACCTCTCGCCTTGGGAGATTCTGATCTCGGAGTCCCAAGAGCGCATGACCGTAGGCGTCAAACCGGAAGACTGCGCGGCTTTCGAAGCACTAGCCGATCTTCACGAGGTCGAGGCTACGGTGGTCGGCGAATTCACCGACTCGGGCGCTTTCGTGGTGCGCTTCGGCGAGCGCATGGTCGCGCACCTACCGATCTCATTCCTGCACGACGGCTGCCCGCAACTGCAACTCGAATCCGAGTGGACCCCACCCGTTCACGAGCCAATGACTCCACCAAAGACGGATGCAGCCGGGATGGGCGACATCCTACGCCGATTGATGGCAAGGCCCAACGTCGCGAGCAAGGAGTGGTGGGTCCGCTCCTACGACCACGAGGTCATCGCCCAGTCGGTCATCAAGCCGTTCTGCGGCGTCAACCACGACGCGCCCGGCGACGCTGCAGTCATCGCTCCTCTGCACGGAGGCACGCAAGGCGCTGTGATCTCGAACGGGATAACTCCGAGGTATTCGGACATCGACACCTACTCGATGGCAGCGGCGTGCGTGGATGAGGCTCTGCGCAACGCGGTTTGCGTCGGCGTCGACCTCGACATGATCGCAGGCCTCGACAACTTCTGCTGGCCGGACTCGGTCGAGTCCCCCAAGACCCCGGACGGGCGCTACAAACTGGCGCAGCTGGTGCGCGCGAACCAAGCCATAGAAGACGTATGCAGAGCCTATCGGCTACCGTGCATCAGCGGCAAAGACTCGATGAAGAACGATGTCACTATGTACGGCGAGAAGATCAGCGTCCCGCCGACCATCCTGTTCAGCCTCATCGGCAACCACGCTGACGTACGCAAAGCGGTCTCGAGCGACTTCAAGAACGCTGGCGACCACATCTACCTGCTCGGCGAGACGCACCAGGAGCTCGGAGCGAGTGAGCTGGCGTTCATGTTCCGAGACGAGTGCTCGGGCGGTATTGGCGGGGAAATCCCCCGCATCAACCCCGAGCGCAATCTAGCGATGTACCGCGCACTGACATCGGCGATGTCAGACGGCTTGGTAGCGAGCGCCCACGACTGCAGCGATGGCGGCCTCGCGGTGGCACTGACAGAGTGCTGCTTCGGCGCCGACGCAGGAGCTTCCGCGGACATCGCTGGGCTCGAGAGCGACTGCAGCCACCTCGATGAGTGGGGCGCGCTGTTCGGCGAGAGCCTCGGCCGCATCCTCGTCAGCGTTGCCCCTGGCGTCTCCGAGGACTTCGCCAAAGCGATGGAGGGCAACTCATGCACCCTCCTCGGTGTGGTCGAGGAAAGCGACGACATCACAGTCAACTACCGTGATACCGAGGTACTGAGAGCCTCTATGGCGGAACTCAAGACCTCGTGGCAGGGCGCTTTGGGGGGTGATGCGTGATGGGAGGCAAGCCGCGCGTGGCAGTCATATCCGGCTTCGGGATCAATTGTGAGTTGGAGACCATGGCGGTCTTCGAGATGGCCGGCGCCTCTGCGGACAGAATTCACGTCAACCGGCTGGTCAGCGGCGAGGCCAGCCTGGAAGACTACCACATCATGGCCGTCCCGGGAGGCTTCTCCTTCGGCGACCACCTCGGCAGCGGCCGACTGTTGGGCAACCGCCTGCGCTTCGGACTGCGCGAGCAAGTGCGAGACTTCGTCAAGGACGGCAAACCGATCATCGGGATCTGCAACGGCTTCCAGGCCCTTGTCAAGATGGGTCTGCTGCCGGGCGACGACGAGGTCAGCCTGACCCAGACCGCATCCCTCGCTCTCAACGACAGCGGCCACTACGAGGACCGATGGGTCACCCTCGAGTTCGATGCCGACAGCCCTTGCATCTGGACCAAGGGGATGCAGCGCATCCGAGTGCCTGTGCGCCACGGCGAGGGCAAGTTCGTCACCGACGACGCGCCTCTGCTCGACAAGTGGGCAGACTCGGGCCAGCTGGCGGTGCGCTACGTCGACCCAGAATCGCAGTTCCCCTCGACATCAGACGAGATTCTACCCTACCCGACCTCGCCCAACCAGAGCTGGCGTAACATCGCCGGAGTTTGCGATCCCTCGGGCCTCGTCTTCGGCCTGATGCCCCATCCGGAGGCCAACCACTCGACCTGGCTCGGTGCCACCTGGACGCGCGAGAATCTGGAGCACGGTGAGGGCGAGGGCATGGCGATCTTCCGCAATGCGGTGGACTATGTGATGTCAGAACTGTGACGGCAAGCCCCATATCCGGCGCCGCCCGCGTATGGTCATGACCTCCTATTTGAAGGACGAGACCGAAGGCCGGACTTCCTATGAGAATTGGCACAAGCCGAAGGACCTCCCCAAATTCGACAGCGGGCTGTTCGGGGGCGCTGTGGCTGCAATGGTATTCGGCTTCCCGTGGATGGCATTCGCGATATCCGTTTGGCAGCTGCCCTGGTTTTGGGATGTTACATTCAACGAGTCGACCGCATGGGGCTTCCTCGCCATCCTCCTGACCGGCTTCGCACTCTATCCGTGGGCCTACTCTACCCTCTTCTTCACCTGGGCCCTCTTCGGCAAGCCCAGCGAGAAGAGAGCCGGGGAGCAGATCGGCGGCATCCACCTCCTGCACTTCGGGATGATCTGGTTCTGGCTCTTGTTCGTCTTCACCACCTGCTACACCTGGTGGGGCATGATGTTCGGCATCGGCATGGAGCCGGAGGGCTGGGCTTGGGCCCTCTTCGTCCCGGCCTTGATAGTGACGGGAATCGGCTTCCAAGGGCCGTTCTGGGGCCTTTTCCTCATCTTCCACGGCTCTGGGGCAGCGAGGAACCCGCTTCCCGCTCAGGCGCTCACCCAAACTGGCAACGTGATCCTGATCAACAACCTGTGCGGCGGGCTGAACTCGGAGGTCTGGGACAACAAGGACCTGTCCGGCGAGCCGAAGGCCGTCGGTGTCGACCCCAACATCGACATCAACTGGGGCAGCGGCGGGCCCCCCGGTGTGGGCGGCGACCAGTTCAGCATACGCTGGTCGGGGTTCATCATCCCGAAGGAGACCGGCACATACACCCTCGAGACCTCCACCGACGACGGCGTTAGGCTCTGGGTGGACGGGCAGTTGCTTGTGGACGAGTGGTACGACCAGGTCGGCAAACACCCCACGCCGGTCGAATTCGAGGCCGGGGAGGTCTACGACTTCAGGATGGAGTACTATGAGAACGGTGGGCAGGCCAAGGCCAAGCTACGCTGGACCAGGCCGGACGGAACCTACGAGATCGTCCCATGCGACTCGTTCTCCCCGACCAAGCCGGACACCCCAGCCACCATCGTCCTCCGAGGCGCCAAGTCAGGGGAGCTGATTACCGACCGCCTCAACTGGTGGGACTGATTACTCCCGGTCGCGCAGCGTCCGAGCCCCGGCAGCACCGATGAGGGCGAGCAGAGTTGCCAAGGGGCCGAAGCACGGCAATCCGACTACCGCTTCTTCGAATCTAGGACGTAGAGTTTGTATCGGCCTAGATTGATTATCTGATGAGCCGTTCGCCTCCATTCCAGACGGAGCAGCTGCGCGACCACTCGCGTTGCTGAGAGCAGGCTGAGATGAGCCCCCACTGCCAGACCGAGCCACCGCGTCCTGCGGAAGCCGGCATCGAGCAGACTCTTCGCCAATGCTGGGGACTTGGTCCAGCTGTGCAGCGTCGCGGTGCTTCCGACTCGCTCGACCGCGGCCTCCACCAGACGGTGCGACAGCCCCTCGCCCCGCCTGCTCGGCTCGACCACGAGGGTAACGAGCTCCCAGCCGCGCCCGAGCCTCCTCAGGCTTCCGTGGGCGACCAACCGCCCGGCCTCGTCGCGCAACAGGATCGGCTTCCCCGACTCTAGACGGACACGCTCGGCCTCGATTGAGCGCGGTGGCCGCAAGTCGAGCTCTGCTGTGAGCATCGAGACCAGCCACTCGGCGTCTCGGGTCAGGCCCCTCCCCCCCTCACTCTTGGACTCGCAGCGTCCGACTTGCTATTCCGAGCATCACCACGGCGAACACCGCATCGAAGACGAATGCGGTGAGGACCACCGTGCTCTCGAGGCCCCACCCCCGTATCATGATCGAGCGGAAGGCCTCGGCGGTCCAAGTCGTCGGCAGGGCGTAGGAGACGGGCTGTATCCACTCAGGCAACGCTTCGACCGGCCAGAGGATGCCCGAGAGCAGGAGCACGGTGAATAGGATGGGCATGTTGAGCTGCACCCCCTGGAACTCGGACTTGGCCTTGCTTGAAATCAGCAGACCGAGGCACATGGCGGCCCATCCGAGCATCAGGGCGAGCAGGAAGAGGAGGATCGGGTTTCCGTTGACGGGGGTATCGAAGGCGAAGACCGCGATTCCGATGACGACCAGTACCTGACCGACTAGGATGGTCGAGAACGCGCCCATGTGACCCAGCAGAACCTCCGAGGGCTTGGTTCCAGCAGCGAAGACGCGGTCGAGGGTGCCGTCGTAACGCTCGCCGACGAACGCGATTGTGGTCAGGATGGTGCTGAACATGAAGCAGACGAGGGTGATGATGCCAGGCGCTAGGAAGTCGATGAAAGAAGGATCGCGCTCGCCGAAGACGGGGTCAGCTATCTCCATCGGGAGCGAGGCTCCCTGCTCTGCGAGCGCGGCCTCCATTGCGTTGCGGACCTCTATGAGGATGGTATTGCTCACTTGCTGGTTCGAGTTGTCTAGGTGCAACTCCAACTGACCTTCCTCGGTCAGCAGCAGAGCCCCCCAGAGGGCACCCTCCTCGATGTCCGCCCTAGCATCGGCGACGGTGTCGTACTCGTGGATGATCAGCGCATGAGACGCGGCCAGCCCCGTCTCGACCCCCTGCAGAGCCCCGTCGCTCTCGTCGATGACTCCGAAGTCCAGGTCGTAGGGTGTCTGGCCGATGGCGATCCCGAACAGGATGATCTGGATGGCGGGCATCAGCACGATGAAGCCGAACATCTGCTTGTCGCGGCGCAGGGACGCGAATTTGCGCGCCCCTATGGCGTGAACCCGTTCCATCTTCACGCCGCAGCACCCCCGTCCCGGCGGCACAGCATCAGGAAGGTCTGCTCGAGCGAGCTGTGTCCGTGAGGCTCCATCAGCGAGCCCGGTGCATCCTCTGCGAGTAGCCCGCCGTTGCGCATCAGGCCGACGCGGTCGGCTTGGCCGGCCTCGTCGATGTAGTGGGTGGTGAGGACCACCGTCGTGCCGCCGTCAGCAATCTCGCGCAGGTGGTCCCAGATGCGGGCGCGCAGCTCCGGGTCGACGCCGACTGTCGGCTCATCCAGCAGCAGTAATTGCGGCTCGTGCAGGAGTGCCACCGCGAGACTGACCCTGCGCTTCTGCCCGCCGGACAGCTTGCCGACCTGCCAGCCCGGGTCGGGCAGGTCGAGGAAACCGATCAGCCAGTCCTGCCGAGCGGATATCCTGTCTCTACTCATCCCATGCAGACGGCCGTGGAAGAGGAACGTCTCGGCAATCGAGAGGTCCTCGTACAGGGCGATCTCCTGCGGCGAGTAGCCCACAGCGCTTCCAGGCACGGCCGAGCCGGTCTCCCCCGGCCTCGAGCCGAGCACATCGACATCACCAGCCTCGGGCACCAAACGGCCCAGTACCACCTTCAGCAGAGTGGTTTTTCCGCAGCCTGAAGGGCCTAGCAATCCGTAGATCGTACCTTCCTCTACGCTCATGCCCAGGCTCTGCAGGACATCGACCCTGCTGCGCCCCGATCCGTAGCCCCGATACAATCCATCGACAACTATCGCAGCGGCCATGGGTTTCGCACAGAGCGCAACGACTTGAATCCGCAGGTTCGAACCCTGGCCTCTGCCCCACCCGACTGCAATCAGCGCGGCTGAGGCAGATTCTTAGTGGCCTGCGTGAGGAAGGGCGCGTGAGCAATTCCCCCTACGCACCTATTCTTGTCTGCCTGATGCTAATGGCATTCGGACTGCCGGGCGGTGAGCAGGCGCAGGTCGAGGAAATCGAGGACAGGCTCTGGACCGACTCAAACGATGGCTACGGCCCAATCAACTACACCAACGAGCACACCACTGCCACAATCACCTCCGAGGGGAGGTCCGCGACGATTACCATGCCGGGCGGGCACGTCTACGATCGCCCCCTCCCACTGGTCGTCGGTCTGCATGGGTACTCCAGTTCCGGTTCTTTCAACGCTTGGTGGATGAGCCTGTATGACAGTGTCCACCAGAACGAGCACCTGCTGCTCACCCCAGACGGCACTATGAATATCATAGGCATGAGGTTCTGGAACGCCACCGAGGCCTGCTGCAACCTGTTCGGCACCGAGGTGGACGATGTCGCTTTCCTCGCGGGCCTGATCGACCAGGCCATCCAGAACTACGGGGCGGACCCAGAGGGAGTTGTGTTGATAGGACACTCTAACGGCGCGTTCATGAGCCACAGAATGGCGTGCGACCAAGGCGGGATAATCGAGTCTATTGTGTCGCTGAACGGGGCGACGTGGGATGATTTCGCCAACGACTGCCCCGATACTGGAAGGCCGAACATCCTGCATGTCCACAGCTCCCTTGACAGCGTCATACAGTACGCCGGTGGGTCGATGACCGGAGGCAATCCGTATCCTTCTGCCCCACAGTCGACCGCCTTCTGGGCCGACAGGTCGGGCTGTGATGCGAGCTGGACAGACCTCGGCAGCATCGACCTGACCGGCTCGGACGGAGCCCCCGAGACAGACAATCTCGAGCACCTGAACTGCGCCGATGGCAACCGGGTGGCGCACTGGAGAATCAACGACGGGACTCACGCCCCCCCACTGAACGACCCGGGATGGGCGGATGAGAGTCTTAGTTGGGCGCTCGAGGACTTCTCACGTGACTCCGACGGCGACGGCTACCGCGACGATGTGGACGCCTTCATCTACAACCCCAACGAGTGGGCGGATGCGGACGGGGACAAGGTCGGGGACAATACGGACCAATGCGATGACGACCCGACCGGCTGGATCGACAGCGATGGTGACGGGGTCTGTGTCCCTAGCGATGCCTTCCCCAATAATCCGTACGAGTGGTCCGATGCTGACGGCGACGGGACAGGGGACAATTCAGACGCTGACGACGACAACGACGGCGTAGCGGACTACTACGACGCCTTCCCGCTCGATGCTAACGAGACCGTCGACACGGATGGGGACGGGGTTGGGGACAACGCCGACACCGACGACGATAACGACGGTTGGGATGACGCACAGGACGCCTTCCCCCTCGATCCGGACGAGCACTCCGACATCGACGGTGACGGGGTCGGGGACAACGCGGATGCGGATGACGACGGCGATGGCTGGTCCGATGCGGACGAGCTGAGTTGCCAGACCGACCCGGTGGACGGCGCCGATGTCCCGACGGACACCGACAGCGACTGGGAGTGCGACCTGCTTGACGACGATGACGATGGGGACGGCGACCCCGACGGCGACGATCAGTTCCCGCTCGACTCCACCGAATGGGACGACAGCGATGGTGATGGGGTGGGTGACAACGCCGATGCGTTCCCGGAGGATGCTGCGGAGACCCTCGACAGTGATGCTGACGGGGTCGGCGACAACGGAGACGAATTCCCTCAGGATCCTTCGGAGTGGGCCGATTCCGACGGGGACGGGGTGGGTGACAACGCCGATGTCTTCCCAGACGACCCCTCAGAGTGGGCCGACACCGACGGGGACGGGGTAGGCGACACCCAAGACGCCTTCCCAGACGACCCCTCTGAGTGGGTCGACAGCGACGGCGACGGGGTGGGCGACAACCAGGACGCCTTCCCAGGGGATGCCAGCGAGACGGTAGACACCGACGGGGACGGCTTTGGGGACAACATGGACGCGTTCCCTTACAGCTTACGAGAGTGGATAGACACTGACGGGGATGGCGTCGGTGACAACAGCGATGCATTCCCTATGGATCCTACTGAGTCAATGGACTCCGACGGCGACGGGGTGGGCGACAGGGCGGACTTCTTCCCGAACGATGCGACCAAGTGGGAGGAGGAGAAGATGGATACCATGCCCCTCATACTGGCCGCAGTGGTGGTCGTCCTGCTCGGTCTGGTGGTCTACAGCGGCCGCAAGAAATGACTCTGGCACCTGAGCATCACACACGGGTAGGGTTGATGTCAGGCGGGCCGCAGCACCGCCCGTGAGTCTGCCTAGGTCCTCGATGAACATGATGGGCTTCGCAGTGTGCTGCTTGCGCTGCGACGAGCCCGATGTGGCTGGTTCCGAGAGGTGCCGCTCGTGCATCTCCTCGCATGCCCGCACCAGGGAGAGGCTTTCGGGCAAGGCTGCAACCAAGGCGGACCGACTGTCCAGGGAGTTCGTGACAATGCTCGCCAATCCCTCGAACTACGCCGACGACTCGACGCACGGTGAGTTGATGACGCACTACACAGCGCTGATTGACGCCCATCACGGTGAGACTCCGGCCACCACGATAGAGGAGGTGGTGGCTAGGTTCGAGGAGCAGCGGAAGAAGAGGAAGCGCTCTCTGATTCGCGACGTCGCCAATATGAACGAGTGGAACGACGTAGAGCTCTCCGAGGAGCAGAGGGAGGAGATGCTGGCCAAGCTCACCGGAGAGAGGCCCAAGCACGTACCGACATGGGACGAGCTGCTGGCAGAGGTGGCCGAGCTGCTCGATGGGAAGTGAGTTCTGAGAGCCTTGAAATGAGACGGCGCTGGAAGTGAACGTGCATGACCCATCGCACTGCGGAGGTCTTCAGGGATGACGCTTACATCAGGGCTTGCGAGGCCAACGTTCTCGATGTCAACGAGCGCGGCGGCATCGTGCTGGACCAGACGGTATTCTACGCCACAGGCGGTGGCCAGCCAGGCGATGTCGGCACACTCGACTTCGATGGCGACTCGATAAGCATCGGGACCACCATCCGGGCCGAAGGCGACATCATCCACGTGCCATATGGGGACCAGGACCTGCCTGACCCCGGCACAGGGGTCACCGCCGCACTCGACTGGGAGCGACGCCACAGGCTGATGCGGATGCACACGGCGACCCACTTGCTGTGCTCGGCGATTCCCTGTGGCGTGACCGGCGGCTCCGTGGGCACGGACAAGAGCCGCATCGACTTCGACACCGGCGAATACAAGATCGACAAGGAGTTCCTGAGCGCCGAGCTCAATCGGCTGGTCGAGGACGACCACAAGGTCGAGACGGTCTGGATAACGCGAGAGGAGTTCGACGCGCAGCCCGATCTGGCTCGCACCATGACCGTCAAGCCGCCCGCGGATGCGGAGCGCATCCGTCTCGTCAAGATCGGCGATGACGTGGATTTGCAGTCATGCGGTGGCACGCACGTCGCCAGCACCGGGGAGATCGGCCGACTGCGCATAGGCAAAGTCGACAACAAGGGAGCGCGCAACAGGCGCGTGTACATCCACTTGGGGGAAGACGCATGACCGGACAGAGGGACCCACGGGCCCACTGGCTCGACGACGATCCGTTCGACAAGATCGGCTCCCCAGGAAGTCACAGCGCAGCGAGGGACGACGGCAACTGGCGCCAGCCGCACATCCGCGTGGTCCACGAATCGGGCTCAGGCGCGCCGTTCGTGCGCATCTTCGGCGTCGAGGAGCAGGCCCGCCCAATCCCGGTCCACACAGGCTCCATCTGGCACTTCTCCGAGACCGAGATCAACCATCTCACCCAAGCAACCCTCGCGTTCACCCTAGCCCTAGCCTTCATGTTCAGCGGTGGCATCTACGGCGCCCTCATCAACCTGGACGTCTTCCTCGTCTATGGCTTGTTATCTCTAGTCACCTTCACTCCGGGCTTCCTCATACACGAGATCGCTCACAAGGTCCAAGCGCGCAAGTACGGTTGCTGGGCCGAGTTTCGCGCCTCGCCCCGCGGCTTGCGCTTCGGAGTCATCCTAGCGGCGCTCATCGGCGTGGTCCTCATGGCGCCGGGGGCAGTCATGGTCGCTGGCAGCACTACCAAGGAGCAGTTCGGGAAGATTGCGCTGGCCGGCCCGGTCAGCAATGTGGTGCTCTGGTGCATGGGGCTGCTGGTCGCCATCGCAACAGGCGGCCCGGGGGGTATTGCAAGCGAGAGTTACTGGGTAGGCCGCGTGATATTCTACTGGATGTGGGCCAATGGCATTCTCGGTGCTCTCAACATGCTGCCATTCGGACCTTTGGACGGCAAGAAGATCAAGATCTGGTCAGAGAGCATGTTCTGGCTGTGGCTCATCATCGCCGTCAGCATGGTGTGGTTCAACTTCACCCAGCTCGGCGCCTTGCTCGGTTGAGTTGCATCGTAGCGCGGGAAAGAGAATGAGTGAGACCGGTGAGAGAGGCGTGACATCGCCACGATGCGTCTCAAGTTTGGCGACTAGGACTATCAGACTTCACGCGTCATGATTCACCGACGCGCCGATTCGGGCCGCCCCATCGGCTAGCGACTAGATCGCGTCATCGAAGGCATCGGGTCTGAGGGGGACCTCGTCCTCTTCCTTGGCTCCTGAGAACTGCAGGAACCTCGCGAGCGCCGAGCCAGACAGGGAGTCGAGGAAACCACCCAGCAGGACCTTCGAGAGGATCTCGTCCTTCGAGCCCCCCTCGGACTTCTGCTTGAGCTTGCGCAATTGGTATGCGATCGAGGGCTGGCTCACGCCGATCTCATCGGCGATTTCACGCTGACTCCAGCCCAGTGCGCGCATTTTGACGATGGTCGCGATCTTCTTCGGTTCCACGGCGCCGCGAAAACGTCCATTTTATAGAATATGCCTATCATTGATAGGAACTTCAGAGATATTCGTTGATTATAGGGGTCTCGTCACAGTGGAAGAAGATCATCAGCGCCCACCACGTGATCAAGTCTAGGCTGTTGACCAGATTGGCGACCCCGGTGTTCTCCTCGCCGTAGTCCTTGCCGGTGGTGCTCATCCAGTCCTCCATCTCCTCGAGCGTGTCGCAGGTCTGGTGGTAGCACCAGTAGCCGTCGACAAGGCCGCCGAAGCCAACGGTCACGGTGCCGAGGTTTTCCTGGAAGCTGGCGTGGTCGCTCCTCGCGGTGGTGTCCTCGTAGACGATGATCTCAGGGCGGTCCATGTCCAGCCACGTGTCGGTCTTCCAGGTGTCTGCCGATTGGTTCACCCCGACCAGCGTGCCCATCTGCTGCTCCAGCCCGAGCGCGTCGGCACCGATCCAGTTCGAGATTCCCACCATGCCGGGCTGGTTGATCTGGTCGTGCTCGACGCTCGGCCCGATGTAGACGCGCATCGGCCAGACCTCGGAGTCCTTGGGGTAGCCGTTCTCGTCGATCTGCGGGTCCGGGTCGCCGTGCGGGGCACCACCTCCGCCCGGCCAGTTGACCCCGGCCATGTCGAGATTGATGTAGTTCGTGACCGTGACCTCGGGGTGGTCCTGTCGGACGTACTCGTCGGTCCAGTAGTCGCTGCCTCGCGTGCCGCCCTCCTCGCCGGACCATAGGCAGAACACCATCGTCCGGCGGCTCTCGAACTGGGCGAGCACGCGGGCGGTCTCGAGCACCATCGAGGTACCAGCGCTGTTGTCGTACGCGCCGACGCGAGTGCCGTAGGTGCGTGAACCGGTGGTGTGGGGGTCGAGTATGACAGCGTTCGCGGGGGGTGCTACGTCGAAGTGTGCGCCGAAAACCAGCCATTCATTCACAAACTCACTACCCCATTTGTAGCCACAGATGTTGTAGGCCTCGGGGTTCTGGTGGGCGAATATGTCGGTGAACTCGAAGCGGTGCGCCATGACCTCCAGGCCGAACGACTCCATCTCGTCGATCAGATACATCGCCGCGTCCTCGTAGGCTGGGTTGCCCTGTCCCGCCCAACGGTCGTAGTAGCCCTCGCGTCCGTCGACGTCAAAGATCGATATCGCTGGGTCGGTGATCTCGAAGAGCCGTTCGTAGACCGTCCTGCCGTGCAGCAGGCCGCTCGAGTGCGCCCCGCCCTGATCAAGCCCGATCAGCGAGGGGCGCAGGGACAGCACTGTCTTGACCGAGACGCCCCCGCCACGCTGGGCGCTGTGGTTCACGGTATCCAGAGTGGAGTTCTCGCCATGCGCCACGCGCACGATGCCGTTGCCCGCATCGCCCTTGTCGCCATCGCGCATCATCCAAGTCATCCACGACTCGTTCGAATCGCGGATCGGCCAGTGCTCGCGCCCCTTGGCACCGACCATGAGGACCATAGTATCGGTCCGCGGCGGCGCGAGGACCTCTAGGGTGATGCTGGAGCCCGAAGACAGGTCGACCACGGTCGAGTTCTGCACGAAACCAGTGGCCGGGTCGATGACGAGGTAGGGCACGAAGACGGACATGCCGGCCTTGGCGCTCAACTCGACCTGCTGGAAGACGCCCGCCTCGAGCACCTTGGGGGTGATGCTGAGGCTGCTGGCGCTAGCCTCGGATTCCTCCTCTCCGAAGCAGCCGCTGAGCGGTGCTGAGACCATCAGCACGACCAGTAGCAGGGCGATGCTGCCGCGCGAGCGCACGACCATGCGATAGTCGAGACCGTGTTCAATGCCTCGGTCAGTCTTTGGAATACCCCTCGGTTGGCGGTGTCTGCATCTGAGTAGCTTCCTTCGGGTCATTCAGGACCAGTGCTAATATCCCACCCAGCAGTAGAAAGCAAGCACCGCACGCGATCATGCCCGCGCCGCTGAGTGCCTGGAAGAACCCGCCAGCGAGCCCACCTAATTCATCCCAAAGGCTAACGAGGTAGATTTTTTCGGAGGCGGTGACGGTGTAATTGCCAGGTCTATCATAATTCCAATCGAGCAAGCCGATGGATCGGAATCCAACTGGGTCTTCTTCTGCCGCCTTGTCGCAATCCTCATCTGCTACAAAATGGTCTTCACCCGTATCATCGTTCGTAATCGTAACCGTTACCGAGGTGCAATCGATATCGTCTTTGATGTAGATGACGAAGTCTTCTGAACCATCAGTGTAGAATTGACCACTCGTACCCTCAAACGCATTATCGTTCTCGACGTCGAATGAGTCTCCGATGGTGCTCCCGCCCATTATCATCATCACGATTCCAAACACTGCTACGGCTCCTCCTAATCCGAGGAACACCTTCCCTGCTGTGTGCATGTCTTAGGCTGTGCTTACCCCGCACTTAAGCAGTTTCGCGGCCCGAAACAGGCGTCTCTCTCACTGATTGAAGACCGACAGGCAGGTCAGCGAACCATCGGCCTGCTTGATGGCGTCCATGTCGACCGAGGTGATCGAGAATCCGGCGTCCAGCAGGACCCGCCTGGTCACGGGGTAGCCACTCGCCACGATGACCCGGTCGCCGCTGTAGCCGATGCTGTTCGCCGCATAGCTCTCCTTGTTGGGCACCCAGAGGATCTCTTCGGCCAAGTGCCCCACCTGCTGCGCTGTGAGGTGGCCCTCGGCCACGAGCAGGGTGTCCGGGCGCGGGGAGGAGCAGACGGTCGAGAGGTGCAGGGTTGAGGGCGGGATATCGACCAGCTCGACCGAGAAGTCCTCGGCCCTGACCTGCTCGGCGAGGAACTCGGCGCCGGCGCGGTTGGTCCGGGTCGAGAGCCCGATGAGGTAACGGTCGTCGTAGAACAGCACGTCGCCACCATCCAGGGTCGCACCCTCGGGCATCCTGATGATATCGGCATCGGCCGACAGGTGCTCTGCAACAGCCTTCTGCTCGCCCTCGCGAGAGGGGTGGCCCATGTTGGGGATGAGCGCCGTGCCGTCGATCATCACCGCTGTGTCCTCGATGAAGCAGCAGTCCGGGTGCTCCTCTAGCGAGGGCAGGATTGTGACCTCACTGCCGTGTGCGGAGAGCGCAGTCACGTAGGTGTCATGCGTGCCCTGAGCGGCTATTGGGTTTGGCGTGCGGGTGCCGAAGTACTTCGACAAGGCTCTGTCGAAGTTCGGTGAGACGAGCCGGACGACGGCCTCCTTCCTGCTTCTGTCGTAGACTCCCGACACGGGCCGCCGTCCCCCCTTCCATTCTTAACGGTTCGGAAAACGGGAATCCCATTCCGAATTCAGGAATGCAGGAACGAGGCATTATGGACGGAATCGCGCCGTTGAGAGGCATGGTGGACCTCGTTGAGACGATTGACGAGTCGGGCAAGCGGCTCAGCCCGGTCCTGCCAGAGGGGATGAAGAACTACCTCATCGACATCGACGGGACGGTGGGCGAGGACATCCCGAACGAGTCCCCTGAGAGGATGGAGGCCGCTGAGGTCTTCCCGGACGCCTTGGCCACGATCAACCGATGGTACGACGGGGGCCACATCATCACTTTCTTCTCCGCACGCACGGAGGAGCACCGCGAGCTCACCGAGCGCTGGTTGGGCAGGCACGGCTTCGCCTACCACCATCTGCTGATGGGCAAGCCCAGGGGGGGCAACTACCACTGGATCGACAATCACATCGTCAGGGCCACGAGGTTCAACTCCAAGTTCACCGACCTGGTCAGGCGAAGCGTCGAGATCGAGGTCTTCGATGACGAGTGAGCCCTTCGCCCATATCGATGACTTGCTGGGTCATCGACCTCGGCCCTGAAGGGGGCGAGGGTGGTGGATTGGTAGTCGCCGAAGGGTCACCGGAACTGGTCGCTGAGCATCCTACCTCCTACACAGGGAGATATCTCGGACGAATGCTCTGAGAGTCAATCTCGTCGGCTTTAAGTAGCCTCTTTTTCTCCGAGGTCCCGTCCGCTGCGGATTGTGCGCCGTGGACGTCAGGAGAGAGCGGACATGAGTGTTGGAATCGAACCGTTGGCGAGCATGGTACTGGTCGAGATTGAGCAAGCTGCAGAGCAGACCACGAGCGGCCTGCTGCTGCCAGAGGAGGCACGCGAGAAGATGACGGTCGGAACCGTCGTCGCGGTCGGTCCGGAAGTCGAGAACGTCGCCGAAGGCGATCGAGTCATCTACCGCAAGTACGGTGGGATGGAACTCGAGTGGATGGGTGTGGAATTCCTGCTCATCAAAGAGGAGGACCTGCAGGCGAAGGTCGTTGGATGAGGTGAGAACATGGGTGCGAAGAAAATAATCTACGGCGCTGAAGCGCGCCAGAAACTGCTGGAAGGAATCGATGCTGTCGCCAATGCGATCAACCCAACTCTTGGGCCCGCTGCGCGCACGGTCGTGATAGAAAAGTCGTGGGGCAGCCCTTCGATCATCAACGACGGTGTGACCATCGCCAAGGACATCGAGCTCGCAGATCCATTCAACAATATGGGCGCCAAACTCATCCAAGAGGTTGCAAGCAAGACACAGGACAACGCTGGTGACGGAACATCGACCGCGAGCATTCTCGCACAGAGCCTGTGCCACAATGGGCTGGCGATGCGCGATGAAGGTGCCAACCCTGTGGAGTTGAAGGCGGGGTTCGACGCCGCCATCGAGGCGGTCGTGAGTGCGCTCAAGGACCAGGCCGTTCCAGTTGAGACGTCCGAGACCATCAAGCAGGTGGCGACCATCGCCGCCAACAACGACGAGATGATCGGGGCACTGATCGCCGATGCCGTCGAGGCGGTCGGTCGCGAGGGCGTGATCACTGTCGAGGAGGCGAAGTCAATTGAGACCTCGCTCGACGTCGTCGAGGGGATGGAGTTCAACAAGGGCTACATCAGTCCGTACATGATCACCGACCGCGAGAAGCGTGAGGCAATCCACGAATCACCGCTCGTGCTGCTCACAGACATGACCATCAACACCGCTCAGGACCTGCTTCCCTCACTCGAAGCGAGCGTGCAGCAGAAGCGACCGTTGCTCATCATAGCCAAGGACATCGAGGGTGAGGCACTCGCGACATTGGTGCTCAACGTGGTGAGCAGGGTTGTGAAGGCGGTGGCCGTGAAGGCGCCAGGATTCGGAGACGAACTCGGTGAGCAGCTCGAGGACATATCTGTGCTCACCGGTGCCACGGTTCTGTGCAAGGATCAGGGTGCTGACCTGAAGACCCAGGGCCCCACAAGCCTCGGTAGTTGTGACCGTATCATCGTCGCCAAGGGAAAGACCACCATCGTCGGTGGTGGCGGGGACAAGAAAGCGGTCGAGGAGCGGGTGGACATCCTGCGCGGTCAGGCGAAACTCGCCAGCAGCAACTGGGACCGAGAGAAGCTGGAGAAGCGCATCGGAAAACTCACCGGTGGGGTGGCCGTGCTCAAGGTCGGAGCGGCTACAGAGACTGAGATGAAGGAGACGAAGGCACGAGTGGATGATGCATTGAGCGCCACCAGAGCGGCGATGGCCGAGGGTGTCATCGCCGGTGGCGGAGTCCCACTTCTGCGCGCCCGTTCGATACTCACAGAACTGGAATCGAACTCCGAAGGTGACCGCGCTGTGGGCATCCGACTGGTTCACGACGCGCTCTCTGCGCCCTTGATCCAGATTGCCGAGAACGCCGGAGTAGATGGAGCCGAGGTGGTCACCACGGTGCTCGCCAGCGACGACCCCAATTTCGGGTTCAATGCCCGAACCAACGACTACGTCGACATGCTTGAGGCAGGCATCATCGACCCAGTCAAGGTCACTCGCAATGCCCTGCAGGCGGCTGGGTCGATTGCCGGGCTGGTGCTCACCACAGAGACGCTCATCGCTGATGACCCCGAACACAAGGATTCGGATGGCGGCATGCCCGACATGGGCGGCATGGGTGGAATGGGCGGCATGGGCTTCTGACGCCACATCACTCTCATCCACACCATCCTCGATTTGAAGCGATGTTAGAGGATGGTGCGCTCGCCCCACAAGTTCGTCCGGGCGGGTCTGTGACGTCAGTCGATGGTGTAGCCGATCTCGGCGCTCTCATCGCCCATCTTCAGGACGTAGAGGGAGCGGATGTTCATGCCGTCCTCAGCAACGGAGCGCGTGAAGGCGGCCAGCGAGCCCGGCTCGTGGGCCAGCGTCACACTGTGCACCGCACTGGTGGTGTAGCTAGCTCCCATGCCGTTCAAGGCGGCTTTGGTAGCGTCCGCATCGTCCGTCACCATGGCAGCGGTGGCACCGACTCTCGCGATGGCTGAGACAGCGAGGATGTTGGCCCCCGCATTGGCAATCGCCTCGCTGACGCCGGCCAGAGCGCCCGGCACGTTCTCCAGTTCTATGGTGAATTCTTCCATGCACCGCCGTGAGCCCATGACGCCTTGAAACTGCCGAAACGCGCGAAACAGGGGATTATGGTGGACGTGGGGGGATTTGAACCCCCGGCCTCTGCCTTGCGAAGGCAGCGATCTTCCAGGCTGATCTACACGCCCTTGGGTCCCGTTCGCTGGCCGCTGGTTTTAGCATTCACTTCGGCTGGTCGAGCCCATTAATACACGGACTTCCCTCAGGCGCCATGGTCGCAGAGGCATTCTACACC
>Ga0208206_1000040_pt1 | contig 32119 bp, 23 predicted proteins | sample DeeseametaMP1483_FD_184187 | JGI IMG/M metagenome (GOLD analysis project Ga0208206, IMG submission 184187) | Marine microbial communities from the Deep Pacific Ocean - MP1483 (SPAdes) | ecosystem: Environmental > Aquatic > Marine > Oceanic | place: South of Fiji, South Pacific Ocean | collected... | reverse complement strand
TTGGATCTCCCTTGAGGCAACCGGAGCCGATCCCGCGAGCGGCTCTCTGGCCTACGCCGACCTCTTCCTCGACTTCGCTCCGGGGGCCGTGCTGGACAACTTCACCTTCGAGATTGCAGTCGATGGGAGTGAGGGCTACTGGGCGAGTGAGCCGCAGATCACTCTGCTTGACACCCAGACACCGATCCTCGACTGGCGGGACTACGGCGATCTCGGCCGTCAGAACTCGTTCTCCAATAATCCGCCCGAGGTCGAAGGCGGTCTCCTCGACACTTGGCTGCAGCCCAACTCGGTCAGCGACGCCTCGTGGCTGCTGCCGAGTGGCGTGACCATCGAGGACCTCGTCATCGAGGCCCTTCGCCCGGCTGACCCCAGGGTCTCGTTCTCATCGCTGAACGTGGTGATTCACGACAGCGCGGTCAATCCGCACGACGGCCGGCTGTACGTGCTTCTCGATGACGACATGCTGCACCTCGACGACCAAATGCACAAGAGGATCATCGACATCGATTACGATATCCATGGTCGAAGCATCGCTCTCGACGTGGACGGGAACCGACTGCTCATCGGGACTGAGGACGGCGAGGTCCTGTCACGGCGCCTGTCTGACTCCGCCGAGCTCGACAATCTGATAGCAATCGAGGACGCAGTGCCAATCCGGTCCGTCTCCGTCGATGCATACGGGACGGTGTGGGCGGCGACTGACTGCAATTTGCACCACCTCACCCCCGGTGAGAATTCCTGGACCAAGGTCAGTTTCTGCTCGAGCGACTCGATGGAGGTTCCGACGGACATGATCATCATCGCCGACACCATCTACATCGGAACCGCAGGGAGCGGCGTCCGAGTCATCGAGTACTCAACGATCGAGACGCTTCCGCTCCAAATCTCAATCGATAGCAACACGCAGTGGAGCACCGCGAACTACCTGACTAGCAATCAGATTACGCAGTTCGAGTTGCTGGGCGATCATCTGCTGATCGCCACGATAGGCGGCGGCGTGAACCGATATAACGTCGCAGCCTCGTCATGGCTCGCCACATGGTCCACCAACAACTGGCTCGCGTCGAACGTGATTCGCGGTCTGGCCTTGACAGCTGACTGGCTGCACATCCTCGCTGCCAACACCATACACTCCTACGACACCACCGCCATGCTGTTCCGCTCGCAGAGGCAGGTTTCCGACATGGGTCTGCTGAGCTCCGCTGAGTCAATCGTGGCTTGGCCGTCGGAAGGCCACCGGGGCCCCGATTCAGGCACCGTCCTCGTGAGCGATGGCTCGGGGACTCTGGCTCGTCAGGTCGGGGAGTCTCTGGACGGCACCATGGTGCTGGTCAGCAGCCCGTTCTCGTCGACGATGGAGGTCGTCACGCACATCGACGACGGCGAGCACGGCGAGATATGGGTCGCAGGCGGCTACGTCATCGACAGGTTCGACAAGGCCGACCAGACGTGGCTGGCGCCGATTGACCTCTCTGACTTTGTCTGGGCCCCAACGGCTGTCACCTCTATGGTGCAGGATCCCCAGGGAATGGTCTGGGTGGGCACCCTCAGTGCGGGACTGCTGAGATTCGGAGCCGGTAATGGCAACTTCCAGGGAACGGCCCAGGGAATCAGTTCGGAACTCATCTCGAGCCTCGCTCACGATGCGAACTCGAACACGCTGGTCGTCGGGCACTTCGAGTCTGGAATCTCCCTCATCAACACCTCGACGAACACACTGATCGATGTCATGACCACCGAGGACGGCCTCGACTCCGACTTCGTGAGCGAAGTCGCTACGCGCTACGGCATCGCGTACATCGCGACCCCGGACGCCGGCGTGATGAGGGTCGACCTGTTCGACGTCTCCATCCTCGGCTCGTGGCAGTCCCTCGGCGCGGACAATCTTTGGGCCACCCCGGTGGCCGTCGACGGTGACACGTTGTACCTCGGGCTGACCGGTTTCGGCATTCTGGTGATCGACCGCCTCACCGGCGACATCTTCGACCACTGGACGCAGGACGGCAGCCTGCCTGACGACGACGTTCTGTCGCTGCACATGGACTTCTACGGCGGTCTACTGGTCGGCTCGAGCGTCTCGAACTCCGGAACCCAGAACAATGGTGGACTGTCCCGCTGGGACGGCAGCAATTGGCAGATGCTGCATACCTCCATCACCGGGCCGAACAACGATCCATACGTGTTCTACGACATCACTAGCGACATCGACGGAATCTACGCCGGAACCAACCGCGGTGCTTGCATATGGAACTGGAGCTACGATCTCCAGCAGTGCGTCAGCAATCAGGACGGGATGCCCTCCCGCTTCGTATCCTCGGTGGCCAGGATCGGCACCGACAGGCTCTACGCCGGTACTAACAACGGCGCTGCGGTCATCAACACCATCAACGGCTCCGTGATAGAAGTCTGGTCGGCCGGTGACGACACCCAGCGGGCCCGCACCGTGAAGATAGGCGACATCCTCTACCTCGGCTTCGAGAACACCGGCATCGCGCGCTACGACTTGCTCAACCAGGAGTGGCTGCAGGCTTGGGACGGCACTCAGGGTTACATCGATGATGATGATGTCACCACGCTCGTCCACGGGCGCAGCGCTGGCACCATGTGGGCCGGCGGTGACTTCGGCCTGACTCTCATCGACGTGGTGAACGACACGGTCCTAGAGAGCTGGAACCGCGGCTCGAACACCGATGGCCCGACGCTGTCGGACACTCCTCCAGCTGACATCGAGATTATCGGCAACGTCCTGCACTACTCGCTGCAGAGGAGCAATTCGTGGTGGGCCACCAACGAGGAGATATATCGCATCAACCTCGACAACAATACAAGCCTGAGCACACTCCATGTCGCTCTCCAGATCGGCAGTTCCACCGTCGTCCACGGCATCGGTACCGTCGGTGAGGAGTTGTGGATCGGCGCTAGGCCACAGTCCAACAATAATGGTGTTGGGACCATAGTCCGCTGGAACGCTTCCAACGAGTCCTGGGCCGAAAGTCTGGACACCATCGGCAACGTTCAGAGGGTCAACGCGCGCTTCCTCGGCGACTGCTTCCCCGTCGCCACCCACTCCTGTGAGTTGTGGGTGGCCTACGGGAACAGCATCATGAGGAGGTTCCAAGCGTCCAACATGACGCTTCTGAATGAGTGGTATGACATCGAAGGGCCCATCAGGGGAATGGAGGAGTGGAACGGAACCTACGTGTTCGCGAGCATGAACGGCATCCTGAGGTGGGATCCGGTCAACGAGAGCTGGCTCTCCTCATGGGTCGAGGACGATGGGCTGCCTTCCGACTCCGCGGAGCAGTTCTACTCGATGGCCTTGATCGGCGGTGACCTCTGGCTCGGGTCCTACCAGGGCGGCTGGAACGGCAACTCCGATGTCATGCGCTTGGACCATGCCACGGACAACTGGACCATGTGGGGCCTGGGCACCGGTGACATCCCCAACGGCTACCCAGCCGACATCCAGCTCTGCAACGACATCATCCACGTCGCCATCGGCAGGCTCTCATGGTGGGGTAACCAGGGGGGCATCGCGAGGTTCGACCTAGCAGACTGGGATTACGACGGGATCACCGACGAGTGGATCGCACCGATGACGGACAGCAGTCAGGGACTCTCCAACGACGACCCCCGCGCGATCGCCTGCGACGAGCATAACGACGTGATGTACATCGGCTTCGACACCGAGGGCATCGGCTTCGATCGCTACAACTACAACACCAACCTGTTCATGAGGACGCTGACATCTAGCGATGGCATATCCGAGGATCGGGTCTTCCCCGGGGGCATGCTCCATCACAACAACGTCCTGCTGGCAGCCCACCAGTACATCAACACGGGCGGGATATCGAGAATCGTCACCTCCGGCACATCCACCGCCAACGGTCAGATACTGGACCCGGGGATGGACGGCTGCTCGATCGAGAGAGCGCCTTCGACCACCGGACCGGTCTACGCGATCGGCCGCTCAGGCCAGACCACAGGCCTGAACCGCGTCGACAGGCTCGACAGCACGGGCCTGATCATCAGCGGCTTCGACGAGTTAGCAGGTCTCACTAGCGGTAGGGTAGTCGAGTTCGAGTCCAACGAGACCCACGTGTGGGTCGCCCTAACCTCGAGTTCCAACGGATACTACGCTTCCTCGGTGCTGCAGGGCGAGCTTCTGGCCAATGGCTCTGTCAGATGGGAGTTCGGCTACAACGCCAATCAGGACATCATCAACTCGATGCAGCTCGACGGGGAGAAGGTCTGGCTCAGCACCGCCGGACGCGGACTCTGGTCCATCGACATAGCCAATCGAGTGCTCGCCCCGACTCCAGCAGCGCTGCACATGCAGATGGACGGGATGGTCTTCGACCCCGATGACGAGGACACGATGTACGTCGGGCTGATGGGCGCCCAAGGCTCGGCTGCCGGTTTCCAGACTTTCTACACCGATTCGCGAACCTGGGGTCACGGCAGCCTCATCGCCGGCCTGCCCAGCGATATTGTCAGCGATTTCCTGGAGTACGGTGACCACATCTTGGTCGCCACTATGGGGGGCATAGGGATGTGGAACACCACGAGGGACGACTGGGACGACCCGATCACCACGATCGACGGACTGCCGACCCCGATCATCGATCACCTGTTTGCCATAGACACGCCGATCCAGGGCAATGGCACAGTCCTCGTTGGGGGCCCAGCAGGGCTGACGGTGCTGCATCAGGACAACCTCTCCGTCCTCACCACTCTCAACTTCGCTGACGGACTCGTGGGGAACAGGGTGTCAGGGATCACCTACGCGGAAGCGTACTCGCGCCTGGTGAACAACCCCGACGGCTCGACGACGGTCGTGCACCATGACGCTGCCTTGTTCATCTCGCACAACGGGCAGGGCTCGACCAGACCCGGAGCGGCCGCTTGGGACATCGCTACAGACAGCGCCAACGGGTCGTATCACATCGACATGATCCCGAACAACGATGTCAGGGCCATAGCGACCGACGACTGGGGCGTCCACATCGGCACCGCCAGCGAACCGCTGGTTCACTGGAACGGCACCTCGATGGAGATGGAGTCTGGGCTCGGAGCGCGCCCGCTACTGTCTTGGCCGCCGTTCCAGATGGTCTCCGACGGCGACTATATCGCCGTACTCAGCCCGAGGGGCATAGACGTGGTGAAATCGGGCGGTGACCACTCTGGCGTGGCTTCCGAGTTGCTGCCAGGGCTCTCTGCGGCCTACCTAGACAACACCGGGCTGTATGTCGTCGGCCAAGACGGCCTACACATCTTCAACCCGGTAGAGAGCCTCAGGGAGTTGGACAGGGGCCATCAGCGCAGGGCCAATCCGCTACTCGCACTGTTCGCCGGCAGCTCGTGGGACATCACGCACACTACTCATCCGGGGATGCCGACCGTACTGATCAATGACGAGAACCCGATTCAGATTCCACAGGGCGCAGAACAGTGGCTGCCCGGAAAGCTCCCGCTGTTCATCGGGGCGCTCACCCTCTCGGCCCCCCAGTCGGGCGCGTGGGTCTGGGCCGAGTCGAAGAGCCTGAATTACTCGGGCTCGTGGGATCTGGCATCGATGAACCCGACCATCGTGACCTCGTTCCAGACGGCTATCTCCAACCTCGCTCCCGGCTCCACATCGGCTCAACTGCACGTGCAGATGCAGACGCCCCAGAACGGCACCATACAGGTCCGCATCACCTACGACTGGGAGCGAGTCGAGATCCCGACTGAGATGACCTCCCTGATCGACAGGCCGAATGACGGAGGTGGCGTGCTGCTGGCCTCCTGGCTGCCAGCCGAGGACGCGGCTTGGCAAGCCTACGGGCTCTACGTCTGGGACTCCACGGACAATCCCGACTGGGAGCCGACCCAGGAAGAGCTCTCGGAGTTCTCCACCCACATGCACATCTACTTCTGGTCGCAGACGACTGCCACCGTCACCACAGCCGACCGCGACGGCACGGCCACGTCGCTCTCGGACGACAGGGAGTACAGAGCCGCGATCGCCATCCAGTACCCCGACGGCTCGATCGGACTGCCGATGTCATGGCCTGATAGCGCCACTCCGACCGACGAGGTGCCGTTCCCGCCCGAGTGGCTCACAGCTGAGCCGGTCTCGGGTGGCTCGGCTGGAACGGTCTTCGTCGAGTGGTTCGCCTGCATGGAGTTCGACCCCGACCGAACAAGGATATGGGCCGTTCAGCAGCCGATTACCAGCGCTGTCGCGCTCAGCGGCGGAATCGATGTGGCTTTCGGAACCGGCAACTCGACAGTGCTCCAGTTGGAGCCCGGCAAGACGTTCTGGTTCGCTGCCGTCTGCGTCGACGAGGCCGGGCAGTTCGACGCTGCAAACGCCACGATCGTGGGCCCGGTCGTGACCGCGGGAGGCCTTGACGATGGCATCCCACCAGCCCCGATCACCGATACGACCGCGGTCGATGCCCCCGACGACGAGGGCGGCAGGATCCTAGTGACATGGACTCCGAGCGACGAGGAGGACTGCACTTTCCACACGGTCTACGCGCTACCGGCCTCGGGATTCCAACCGCCTACCACAGTCGACGGATGGCCAGTGGCTGAGTACGTCCTCGACTGCACCACGAGCGAGATCGTGATCGACTCGATGGGTGACTCTCCCCTCGAGAACGGAATCGTGTACTGGGTCGGTGTCGTAGCCTCTGATGACTGGGGCAATGAGAACCTCGACGACGTCCTCGTCGTCGACGCCACTCCCCTCTCCAATGTGGCAGGGGTGGGACAACCTCCTCCTCGGGTCCTCGGACTCAACGCATGGGACCACCCGGATGACGACGGCACCGCCATCGACATCATGTGGAACCGCTCGCTCGCGCCCGACTTCAGCCACTACGTCATCTGGGTCTCAGAGTACCCGCTCAACGACCTGACCGAGATCTGGGCCAGCTGCGGCGACGACCCCGCCTCCTGCGGCCTCATCGAGATTGACCAGAGACAGATAGGCGGGGCGTTCCAGCTCCAGATCACGGTGACTAGCGCGCTCTACGGGAACACCGTCCCGGACCTCCGCCTCCAGACGATCCGACCCTCGATACCACTGTACGTCACCGTGACGACCCATGATATCCTGGGCAACGTGTACCTGACCGACATGGAGGAGCACATGGTCCTAGTCTCACCCTTGGACAACCGGGGCGACATCTCCCCCCCAGACAGGCTCTCCGCGCCGCTCCTTCGAGACCGCTCGCCCGACGACGGCGACGGCATGCTGGTCTCGTTCTCCGAGAGCGAGGCCTCGGACGTGGGAGAATACTGGATCTACGCCTCCGCCGGTGCGCCGTTCGACAGTGTCGGCGGCATGGAACCGGCTCTCGTCGTGGGTCGCGAGGCACAGATGCCAATTCTCCTCGAGACCCTGTCGGATGGCCGATCGCTGGCACCTTCGGTCCCGGTATGGGTAGTGGTGGCCGCGGTCGACACCTCGGGGAACTATTGGGACAGCAACCTCCAGGGGACGATGATCAGTCTGGTCGATGAGAACTCCCTCGACCCCGGTCTGCACCTGCCCGAGATAACCGGGATTCGGGCCAATTGGAATCCCTCTGGCCGCCACGTCGAGATACGCTGGGACGCGGTGAACGACCCGCAGGTCGAGTCCTACATGGTATTCATCGGCAAGGAGCCGTTCGAGAGGACGTCCGACTCCATCCTAGTCGGCACACTCGACGACTCGACCACGATGATGATACTCACGGACATCGAGGGCGAGAAGCTGGACAACGCGGCGACCCACTGGTTAGCCGTGGTCGCATACGACGGCGAGGTGCACCGGCTGGCCGTCGACCCGCTCGAGGTCAGACCATGGTCGGAGTCGTCATTCGGCTCATCCGAGGGAAGCGAGGGAGGCGCCGGCGATTCCTGGTACGACCAGTTGATGGACGGCGACATGAACACGCTGATCGCCATGGTGTCAGCGGTGATGGTGCTGATCGGCGCGCTGATGGTGATTAGGCCCCGCGAGCCGACTGCTCCCGAGCCTTGGGAGCTCGGTGCGCTCGAAGTCGAACTCGAGGAGGAGATGACGCGCGAGGCCGCCGGATTGAGCGATGCCGAGGAGTCTCTCGAAATCTACGACGAGCACGCTCCTAGCTTCGCTACCGAATCCGACGCCCAACTGGACGTCGACGAGGACGCCGAGGCGCCCGCAGCCTCGGAGGAGGTGGTCGACGAGCTGCTCGGTGACGAGTCCGGTGACGTCGACCTAGAGGACCTCGACGACATGGCCGACGACCTGGACTTCGATGACCTCGGTGACATGGCCGAGGACCTGAACGAGGCGGACGAGGATGTCGACCCGTCCTTCTTAGACGACATGCTCTGATCGCCGAGGCAGGCATTGAAGCGAAGATTCCCCTCGCGTAGCGTGTCCGACAGGGTCGACCCCCGCTCCGCGGTCTGGTCAGGCGTCGCCTGGGACGGCGAAGGCGGCCTCCTAGCCGCCGACATGCACTTCGCCCGACTCGCCCGTCACGCTAGGAGACTGGACATCGAGATGCCCGCTGACGCACCGAAGCAGATCTTCGAAGCGCTCGCCACGCTGGAGAGGCCAGGTGAGCCCGTAGCCGCCGACGGCCAACCGCCTTTCGTGATCAAAGCCCGGGTGGACTCGTCCGGTGAAATCTTCCTCGAGGCGTTCGTGAATCACAGGTGGCCGACGGTACCTCTCGACGCCATCTCCCTCTCAGCACCCAATTGGGAGCAGCCGGTCCGAGGCACCAAGCACGCCGACTGGCAACCTCATATCAACGCCAGGGAGACAGCGATAGCCCACGGCGCTCACATAGCGCTCCTCTTCGAGGACGAGATCCTCGTCGACGGCGACAGATGCACACCACTGCTGCTCGATCACGATGGCGTCGCCTACCATCCGCTGCACAGCGGGGGCGCGCTCGACTCGGTTACCATCGAGCAGATCAGACCAGCGCTCGAGGCAGCTGGCATCCCGGTCAGCGGAGCCCGGCTCACGCTGAGCATGATCCTGCGCGCCTCCGAGATGCTGGTCGTAGGAAGCGGAATGGGCATCCGGGCAGTCGGTACTATCGATGGCAGGACTATCGGTAGGCCGCAAGGCAGGCTGTTCCAAGTTGCTTGGGAGTCTTGGCTCACGCGGCTCGAGAGTGGCTGGGTCACAGCCGAAGACCTGTAGCGAACCAGATGGGCGGCTCTCACTGGTCTGCTAACCGTAGCGTTGAAGGAGCGCGCCTTTGTGGTCCGTTCGAGGAACATGCCCACCTGCAGGATGTGCACTCAGAACTACCCTCTCAGCCAGTTCGTGAGTGGAAACGGTCCGCGCTACCAGGTGTGCGTGCGATGTGCGGTGGAGAACGACCTCGTCGGTGCCGAAGAGGTGCCGCAACTCTACTCCGACGATCTGGCCAAGTCCCGGCTCGCTCTGTTCGGCCGACGCTATCGCCTGTGGTTCTTCATCGCTGTCGCCTGGTTCCTCTACCTCACTCTGGGAAGCGGCATCGAGCTCTGGTCGAGCGTCTTCCTCGTAGTCCTGGTCATCGCCACTCTGGCGACCCCCGTGCTGCATTTCCTCGGCTCGGCTAGGTTCAATGCCGAATTGGCAAGGCTCACCCCGTGATTCAGTCACGGGAACCCTTGAAATAGAGCCCAACGTGCTCCGAAAGTTAGAGGGAACAGTGGGTTCCCTGTGAAAGCCCGTGAGAATGGATGAACAGTAGAGGAGGAGCAGGCAGAGGTAAGGTAGGTTTCGGAGACGAGCAAAATGACGCTCAGTGCAGCGTTTTGTCAGTCGAAGAACCATTGATTCGGTTTGCTCCAGACTACCATCCGAACCTCCCGGCTCGAGTCCCCGCGCACGCAATAGCGCGAGCATTCGCCGGAAAGAGAGAACAGCGGGTTCTCTGAACTGAATTTGGAAGTGAAATAAAAATGCAGAAAACAAAGAACGCGAGCATGTTGATTGCTCTGCTTCTCGTGATGATGGCAGGATCCACCGGCGTCAGCGCCGACGGTTCCGACCCTCTGGATCCTGATGACGGCGGTGCCGACTGGGATGGCGATGGTCTGACCAACGCAGAGGAGCAGAATGCAGGAACTGATATGAACAACCCAGACACCGACAACGACGGTCTGCCGGACGGTTGGGAGGTGGCCTACGGCCTCAACCCCAACTCGGCCGCAGATGCGAACGCGGACCCGGATGGCGACGGTCTGACCAACGCTCAGGAGTATGCCGCGGGTACCAACCCGAACTCGGCAGACACCGATGGCGATGGGACGAACGACGCCGAGGACCCGTTCCCGAACGATCCTAACGATGGATCCTCTTCGGACTCCGACGGCGACGGCATACCTGACGCCTACGACCCAGACTTCGTCGGCAACGATGAGGGCAGCGGAGACGGCGGCACCGATGGTGGCGGACAGTCCGAGCAGCAACCTGGGCCGGGCGAAGGCCAGGGTCAGGGCCAAGGTCAGGGCCAAGGTCAAGGCCAAGGTCAAGGCCAAGGTCAAGGCCAAGGTCAAGGCCAGGGTCAAGGCCAAGGTCAAGGCCAAGGTCAAGGCCAAGGTCAGGGCCAGGGTCAAGGCCAAGGTCAAGGCCAAGGTCAAGGCCAAGGTCAGGGCCAAGGTCAGGGCCAAGGTCAAGGCCAGAACGGCCAGCAGGGCCAGGGTCAGGACCAAGGCTCACAATCCGGTCAGGATGGCCAGCAAGGCCAGGAAGGCCAGCAAGGTGAGCAGGGCCAGCAACAGGACAACGGTCAGGGACAGCAGCAGCAAGGTGGCGAACAGAGCGGCCAGCAAGGCCAGCAAGAGAGCCAAGATCAGAATGGTGACAACCAGAATGGTCAGAACCAGCAGCAGCAGGGCCAAACCCAGGACAACAACCAGGGTCAGCAAGGCCAGCAGTCAGACCAGCAGCAGAGTCAGCAGCTCGACAACCAGGACCAGAACGGCGAGAACGACAACGACGGAGACGGGATCCCAGATGATCTCGATTTCGATGATGACAACGATGGCATCCCAGACAACCAGGATGCCAACCCGAACGACCACGACAACGACGGCATCGACGATGCAGAGGACGATGATGACGACGGCGACGGCATAGACGACCGCGAGGAAGTCAATGACGGAAACCCGAACACCGACATCTACGACCACGACAACGACGGCGTCCCGGACAACGTGGACTTCGACATCGACAACGACGGCATCGACAACTGGAACGACGTTGGACCGAACGGCGAGGACTACTCGCGCGATCACGACAACGACGGACTGAACGACGGTGTTGACGACGACGATGACAACGATAACATCCTCGATGTCGACGAGATCGATGGCATCGTCGGAGTCTGGCGGTACGACCACGACAACGATGGTATAGAGGACCGCTTCGACACCGATGACGACAACGACGGGCTCTCCGACTGGTTCGAGCAGAACGACGGCTGGGATTTGACCGGTCAGTTTGACCACGACAACGACGGCATCCCCGATTATCTAGACGATGACGATGATGGCGACGGTATCCCAGACGACGAAGAAGACAACGGCATCCTGTGATCGCCGTATAGCTTCGTTCTGCCAAGCCCGCAGTCGTCGAGCGATGATGTAGCGGAGACAGGCTCCCCGGGGGCGCTTCAGTCCCCGGGCGAGCCGCCCCAATCAGAAATCGAACAAGGTAGGCTGGCTCGACGAGCGCAGCCGAGCCACACTGGTCAGCCTGTCGAGTGCGCGCTGCACGCGGCCCTCTGAGAAGCCGCGCTCGTCCTGTAGGAAGGCGCGCAGGTCCTCCTCAACCGCGTGGGTGGAGTGAGGCAGCGCGTCGGGCGTGGTGGGATGCTCGAGGAATAGCGAGCGTATCTCGTCGAGCCGCTCCGGCGGCTCGAAACCCCTCGCCTCGGCAACGGCCTCCAGAGTGCCGTGCTCGCGAATCAGTTTGAGCCCGGTCTTCGGGCCGATGCCCTTGATCCCCGGGTGGAAGTCGGTCCCGATCATGATTCCTAGGTCGACTAACTGCTCGTGGGTGATATCGTGCTTGGCCAAAGTATCGGCCAACACAATTCTCTCCGCCTGCAACACGCGTCCGAACCTCCTAGTCCCGTGCGCGGTCAGGTTGCGAACCATCACCGGTGCGCCGTAGAGCAGCGTATCCCAGTCCTGACTGGCCACAGCACCGACCTCGCCCCTCGCGCAGCGAACCGCAGCCGCTCCCTCTGCCTCCATCGGGGCCTCGACCCATGTGACTCCGAGGAGCTCGAACAGCCGCTTGGTCTCAGCCACCATCTCGGGCGTGTACTCAGCGGTCTGGGGACCGAGCTTCTTGGCCGCGGTCATATCACCCGCCTCGACGGCCGCCTCCCAGCGAGAGACTGCCTCCATCTTACGTTCCCTTCTCCCCCTCAGGGTCTCGCGCTTGAGTTCGTGCGGCCGACCGTCGAAGACGTACACCGGGTCGATGCCCTCTGAGAGCATCATGGTGGTACGGTCGAGGAATCCCATGAGGTGGGCCACGGGCTTGCCGTTGTACGACAGCGGCTTGCCGTCCTCGCCGGTCAGCGAGGTGATGAACTGGTAGGCGTTGAGGAAGGTGTCCACAGCCACCCTCTGACCTGAAAGATCACTCATCTCGAGGGGCTCGATGACAGCCAAATCGCGCAAGTTACAGCCCATTCTCGCTTTCCTCCCTGCTGCGGTGGTTCACGGTAGCGGTCGAGGCATTTAGGGTTGAAGTCCGCCGCCGACCGCACGGAGGAGCGCGTATGCAGGGACTGACTCTGATCGGCAGCGGATGGCATCCGTATCTGTTCAGAGCCGAGATCAAGGCACTCACAGGCCCCCTCGAGGTCATCCATCCGAGAGTAGTCTACATCCCGCACACCGATTCGGCGATTCGCCGGCTCTCCAGAGCCGCCTTGCTCGACGAGGTCCTGAGCAGTGCTGGACGAATCTGGCTGCACTCGAGCATCACAGATGGAGAACTGGCTCAACATATTGCTGAGTGGGCGGGCTCCAATCTGCCGGAAGGTAGCTTTGCTGTCCGTGCACGCAAACTAGGCACTGGAATCGATGGGTTGTCCCGCAGTGCCATCGAGGCCGATGTGGGCGCGCAGGTGATGAGTGAGGCCAACCCAGTTGACCTCGAGAGCCCGGAGCACGAAATCGTGGTGGTTCTGGCCGGGCAGGATGACGGCCCCATCCATCGCGACTCGATGAACTTCATCGGCCCGAAAGTCGTTTGGGGCCTTCGTGAGTCCGCCTGGCAGCGTGAGAGCTACGCTGGCAGGGCACCGACCGAGAGGCCGTTCTTCCGACCCGTCTCACTCGATGCCCGGCAGGCCAGGCTGCTGATTTCCCTCGCACACCGCGCGGGAGTAGAGTCGGCCACTGTGGTCGACCCGTTCTGCGGCACTGGCGGGATAGCCATCGAGGCCGCGCTGCAAGGGATGGAGGCCCTAGCCAGCGACCTCGATGGCCGAATGGTCGAGGGAACCCGTCAGAACCTCGATTGGGCCGGGGTCTCGGCGAGCGTCGAGGAGTGCGCAGTAGCTGACGTCGCATCCGTCTGGGGTCAGAGGAGCGGCTGCGTTTTCGTCTTCGACCCACCCTACGGACGCAGTTCGTGGAAGTCGGACGACGGCTTGGAGCTGTTCCTGACTGCATTGTCGGCCGCCCACCAGATAGACTCGAACGGCGCCGTCTGCACGATGCTGCCAGCAGGCCCGGAAGCTCTCTCCCAGGATCCCGAGCACGACTATCAGGTGATGGGCAGACCTTGGAGCGAACTCGATGGTCTCATCCGAGAGCGTGGGTGGGTGCCGGTGCTCAGAACGCCAGTCAAAGTGCACCGTAGCCTAGCGAGGATGGTAGTCGTCTGTCATCCGGCGGATTGAAGACGGGTCGCCACGGCTCGCGAGTTGGAGAGGGCTGTTAGGGTAGTCTGGATATCCTTCCGGCCTTCGAAGCCGGAGACGTGGGTTCGAATCCTGCACGGCCCGCCACTACCGCTTCCAGTGGCTAACTTCGTCACCGTCCACATCGATCATCGAAACGCACCTCAGCCCGGCTTTGGCCAACTCGTCTTCGCTGAACGTGAGCCCACCATCTCCTGACAGGGCGAACGGCGAGCGGCACAGGTGCGCACGGTCGACCGCTTCCTCTGCGAGGAAGCGCCTCCAGGTGTATGCTCCCCCTTCCACCATGAGAGACTGGATACCACGGTCGCCCAGCATGTCGAGGATTCTCGATACCGGCAGTTCGCCATCGTCGTCGGTCAGCACCACTCGCTCCACATGCGGCGCATCACCGATGTTTTCGCTCGGGTCGGTGCAGTGAACCAGCAGAGTGGGTGCTGCACCGTCGACCAGCAACTCGCTATCCTCTGGGACTCTGCAGTTAGGGTCGATGACGACTCTGAGAGGTGAGTCCCGCGGGCCGATGTCCGGCCCGCGCACCGTGAGAGAAGGGTCGTCGCGGATCACTGTGTTGATTCCGACGAGTACCGCCATCGAGGCGGCTCGCAGTCTGTGAACCAGCTCGAGCGAGGCCTCCGAGGAGAAGCGCTCCGCAGGCAGAGCGGGGTCACCGTCAATCCGACCATGGGGGTCAATCGCGGCCTTGAGCAGAACATGGGGGCGTCTGGTTCGGCACCAGTGCATGAACTCGTGCATCTGCTCCTCGCACTGCTCTGCGAGCATCCCCTCGTCGACCTCCAATCCCTCGGAGCGCAGGGCCCCGGTCCCACCGCCGCGAACCGTCGGGTTGGGGTCGGGGACACCGATGACGACGTGACTCACACCGGCCCAGAGCAGCGCTTCGGTGCAAGGCGGCGTCCTGCCGAAGTGATTGCAGGGCTCGAGGGTGATGTAGGCTGTAGTCCCCTTGGTAGGCACCCCACGAACCTCGGCGTCGGCTATGGCCATCTGCTCGGCGTGCAGTCCTCCGATGTGGTCGTGCCAGCCCTCGGCGACGATTTCGCCGTCTCGCACGAGCACGCATCCGACCAGCGGATTGGGCATGACGCGCCCTCTTCCACGCTCGGCCAGCTCGAGCGCGCGTCGCATGAAACCGGCTTCTCCGTCCATGTAATCCCAGACTCGGGAACTGCCTCTCACTCATCATTTCTTGTATTGAGAGTATTCAAGTCGTAAACCCGCCCTGTCGATGCCGTGCCCCGCATCGCCTGCATCCTGAATCCGAAAGCCCGCGATGGATTGTCGGTCAAACAATGGGTGTTGTTTGAAGCCTCATTGAAGGAGGCTGGTTACGAAATCGATTTGCATCACACCCAGGCCATGGGTCACGGGATGGAGATAGCTTCGAATCTACGAGATAGCGACTATGAGATGATCGTCGCAGTAGGTGGGGATGGGACCGTACACGAGGTAGCATCGGGTCTGCGTGGGTCGGATAAGGTACTGGGCATCCTGCCGAGTGGAAGTGGTAATGACTACGCCCGGGCCCACGGAATCCCGATTCCTCGGGGAAAAAAGTTTCCAGATATGCAGGGAGCGGTAGACATCCTGACCAATGGAGTCAACCGTAGGGTTGGCGCAGTTCGAGTCGAAGGTCCACCTTCTCCTGATCACCCCTTGATTCCAGCCCCTGTTCCGCACTCGTGCAACGGAGAACCAAATTCATCTGGCAACCTCGTTCGCTGGAGCTTCTTGGAGAGTGACAGCGGAGTCACCTCCGCAGTCAATCGAATGAAGACAGAGGGAGTCTTCAGTTGGATAGGAGGCCAACTAAAATACACCGCTCTCGGAATAAAGGCGATTATTGGCTGGAAGAAGCAGAGTGGTTGGATCAGAATCGACGACGAGCCAGGACATGAAGTCGACCTCTCGGGTCTTTTCTGCATGAGTCAGTGTCAGACCTTTGGAGGGGGCTTCAAAGTCGCACCCGGAGCAGCTCCGACACAAGGCCACGGCTCTCTTGTGCTCGCCTTCGGCCTGTCCAAACTGCAGATGCTAGCAGTGATGGGCCCACTCGAGAAGGGGAAGCATATTGGGAAGTGGGGCAAGATTTCGATGAGGCCCGCTAAGAGTATGGAACTCAGAGCCATTGACTCCGATGGGAATCCCACCGAGGAAAGACACGATCCTGTGCTCTATGTGAACGTAGATGGCGAGGCCGTGATCACGACTCCTGTCAGTCTGCAATACTACGACGACCAGATTACAGTACGAGGCGCAGCCTCGATACCCAACGAGTGATAGTGGCGCAGACGGAGAGATTTGAACTCCCGAGTCACGAGGACACCGGATTTCAAATCCGGCGCAATACCAGGCTATGCGACGTCTGCAGCAGGATTGCGAAGCCGCCACTATCCATGAATCCTTTCAGACTCACAGGCCGTATGTGCCGGGTCTGCACCACGCGGGCAGGCCAGTGGCGCCGTCTGGGTGGGTGAGTCCGATGAACAGGACCATGACGATGATGAAGAAGGCCGGGAAGAGGGCAGTCAGGGTCAGAATGCGCGAGTCTTCGCTGCCCCACAGATGCATGAAGATGGCAGCGATCATCAGCAGCTTGGGAACCGCTACGACGGAGAGTACCATCAGAGTGGTATCGCGTGACAGGTCGCTCCCGACCGCTCCGACCTCGATAGCAGTGAGGACCATCAGACCGAAGAAGTTCATCCAATATGCGTCTTTTCCGAAGATCGTGTTTGACATTTGACTCACCTCAGTACAGATAGAAGAACGGGAACACGAGGACCCATATCAGGTCGACGAAGTGCCAGTAGAGCCCGAAGTACTCGATCGAGACCGCGCTCTGCGGTGTGTAGGCGCCGGTCCAGGCCTTGTACGTCAGGTAGGTCAGCCCGACCAGACCGCCGAGCACGTGGAAACCATGCGTCCCGGTGGTGACGTAGAACATGGTGGCGCTGACCCGGATGTTGGCCATCATGTGGGCACCTGTCTCATCGATGTAGTCGTGGTGCTGGTAGTGGTCGTTGTTGATCAGGTAGCCCTCGCTGTACAGCGAGGGTATCTCATGCTCCTGCAATCCGAGGAAGCCGATTTCCGGCACGTGGAACCCGATGAACCACTCGATCATCTTCAGCGTCAGGAAGAGCGCGGCCAAGCACCAGGTCGCTCCCAGGTAGCGGTAGATCCTCTTCCTGCGAACTTCCTCGTCGACGCTGCCTTCGGGCTTGTGGGCCCAGCGCAGCGCCTGCACGATGGTGAACGATGAGATGATCAGGGCGAAGGTGTTGGTCGCCCCCGGGGCGATGTGCCACCAGCTCGAGGCTATGAGGTGGCTCGCAGGCTCGAAGCAGGTTACAGCGGTACCTTCCACCCAATCTCCAGACTCGAATACCGTGTCGCAGCGAGGTATGCCGAATCGGTAGCGCATGTAGGTGCTGAACAGAGCGGTGAAGATCATCATCTCGGACATCAAGAAGACCCACGTCCCGACCTTTCGAATCTGGATGCTCTTGAACGGGGCACCGCTGGAGCGTGGCTCGTAGGTGCCGTCGAACGACATGTCCTGGCGCCACCATACGATCATCGCGGCCGCAACCACGGCGAGTCCGACGAAGACCATCGGTAGGTAGCTGAAGTCGTACTCGCCGAAACTGAATACTCGGGCGAACATCAGCAGGAAGATTCCGATGCCAATTGCCATGATGACGGGGAACCATGAGTTGTGAGGAGCGCCGTGATCCCAATCGTGCGGGCCCCACGGGCTCGGGTGATCCTCGTCATGACCGTAGTAGTCGTCGCTCAATGCGATTCCCCCTCTGCTGCGTCGTCAGCCACCATGAACCTCTGGAACCACTGACCCAGTCTGCCGGGCTCGTTTGCCACATGCTCGTTGGCGTTCAGGAGCGTCGGTATGTTTTGCGGGTCGAAACTCGGGGTCGGCGGCGGCGAGGAGACCATCCACTCGAACGACCAGCCCCCCCATGGGTCGGCCGGGGCTTTCTCACCGCGGATGAGCGACTTGATCATGTTAACGACCAGAATCAGGTTGCTGGCGAAGAACACATAGGCGGCAATCGAGATCTGCATGTTCCAGTCCGCTGCCCACTCCGGCAGAGCCTGGATGTCAGCGGTGGTGATGTAGTAGGTATGGGTCCTCCTGATCATCCCAACCACACCGAGTCGGTGCATCGGCCAGAACACGGCGTTGTAGGCAATGAAGCCAGTCAGGAAGTGCAGTACACCGAGCCTCTCGTCCAACATCCGGCCAGTCATCTTAGGGAACCAGTAGTAGATGGCAGCGAACATGCCGAAGACCGTGCCACCCACCAGCACGTAGTGGAAGTGCGCGACGACGAAGTAGGTCTCGTGCAGGTGCACGTCCATCCCCATCGACGGGAAGAACATGCCAGAGATTCCGCCGAGTGTGAAAGTCACCAGGAAGCCCAGAGTCCAGAGCGTGTGCGTGCGGTAGACGAGGGAGCCACCATGCATCGTTTTGAGCCAGTTGAATATCTTGATCCCTGTCGGGACCGCGACCAGCATGGTCGTCAGCATGGTGATGAACCGGAGGGCCGGTGACATTCCCGAGGTGAACATGTGGTGGCCGTAGACGACGAAGGCGACGATGCCAATGCCAGCCAACGCATAGACCATCGATTTGTAGCCGAATATCGAACGGCGAGCGCTCGTTGCGACGACCTCAGAGATCACCCCGAAGGCCGGAACGACGACCACGTAGACCTCGGGATGCCCGAAGTACCAGAACAGGTGACTCCAGAGCAACGGGTCCCCCCCGGCTGCAACGTCGTAGAACGCGGTTCCGATCGTCCTGTCGAGGAAGACTTGGATCAGCCCCACCCCGAACGCCGGGATTGAGATGAACAGCATCACGTTGGCGACGAGTATCGACCAGGTGAACAGCGGCATCTGGAACCAGCCCATTCCGGGGGCTCGCATCACCGCTATCGTGGTCAGGAAGTTGATTCCGGTGAGCGTGGATGATGCGACTAGCATGATTTGTCCTGCAGCCCACATGCTCACCCCTGCGTGTGCGGTCTCGGACACGACATAGGGCGCGTAGCCAGTCCATCCGGTATCGGCGCCACCGCCCGAGAACACCCCGGTGAAGATCAGCAGCGCGGCTACCGGCTGCAGCCAGAAGGAGAAGGCGTTCAAGCGCGGGAAGGCGAGGTCGGGAGCGCCTATCTGCAGAGGGACGATCCAATTGGCGAAACCCGCTATCAGGGGCATCGCAGCCAGGAAGATCATCGTCGTTCCGTGCAAAGTGAAGAACTGGTTGTAATACTCCTGAGTGATGAAGTCGTTACCCGGACTGGCGAGCTGAAGTCGAATCATCATAGCCATGATTCCGCCAACCCCTAGGAAGAACAGGCCCTGCACGAAATACAGCGTGCCGATCTTCTTGTGATCGGTGCTGGTGAGCCATTCCGTTATCCACGGAGCGAAGTTGTTCCACTCGAAGCCACTTGGGTTTTGCCGGTAGAAGACATAGAGCACCACAATCCCAAACAGAATCGCAGAGACCAGCATCAGAGTGGCCAGCACCTTGAACGGGTCGACGTCCGGAAGAGGAGCCGGGCCAAAGCCGAGCACGGTTGCGTCGGCCCTGTTCCACATGTCACCGCTGGAGCCATCGTTGCCCTCATTGCCGTTCACTGAGTTCGTGTGGAGGATGAAATCCACAGCCGCACCGCTGTCTGGTGCGACCCAATCGAACGTCCAGGATCTCTGGTCGTTGCCCTCATAGCTATGGCTCACCTCGTTGGGTGACCAAATCCGGACGTCGGAGTCTGAGACTGTGAAGGTGCCCGCGCTGGCCCAGAGGTTGAACCCCCCGAGATTCGCATTCCCATCGGTGCTGGGCCCACCGGTGAACGATACCGTGACGGTGTACGTCTCCGAGGCATTGTAGGACTCCGGAAGCCCGCCGATGAAAGGTACAACAGAATCACTGGGATCAGTCCCGTGGCAGTTGCATCCCGAGTCCTTGATTCCTGAGATGCCGGTTGGGAGGGAGGTCACGGCTGGAGCGATCACCATGGCCAGGGCCAGTATCGAGAAAACGACGAGGCAGCGTGATGCGACGACGTTGCGTGCCATGCTCTCCACCCTAGTCCTCTACATTGATCTTAGCTGTCATGTACGCGTGATTGTCGCCGCAGTACTCGGCGCACATCATCAGGAAGGCAACCTCCTCGGTAGCCGGCAGCCACAGGTAAGTGTTCTGTCCCGGCACCACATCCTCCATGATGCCGAAGTTGGTGAATTTCGGAGCATGGATCACATCCCGGGAAGTCATGTTCGCGAAGTAGGTCTCTCCCGCCTTCAGGTTCAGTTGAGGCTTGCTCTCGCCCTCAAAGGTCGTGAAGTCGGTGGAGCACAGGTCCTCGGACAGTCCCATGCAATCGAACTCCCAGAACCACTGCTGACCGGTGATACCAATCTCGTGGTAGCACTCGGAGTGCACGTATCCATCATCGTCGATGTAGTTGTTCGAAGACTGACCGTCCGCACATACGTCTCCATGCCACCCATCCTCGCCTACCTGGCTCCACACCGCGTCCAGAGGCGCCCATGAGATGTACGTCAGGTAGACGATGAGCAGGGTAGGCAAGACAGTCCATGTGATTTCGAGCCTCAGGTTGTCGTTTTCCCTGGGGAAGACACCCACTTCCAACTCGTCGACATTCGGTTTCTCGCCTTCGCTCGAGCGGTAGTAGAACGAATGGTGGTAGAGCCACCCGAATGTGACTACCCCGACCAGCAACGACCATAGGATGTACTCGTCCCAGATGGCATCGTATAGCGCAGTCACTTCAGCCATCGCTATCTCTCATCCGGACGCGTACGAAACACACTCATAAGTATCGCGGAATCGACATCTTGAGAGGTCGCGAAGAGTTACCGAGAAATGACTTCAAGGGATTGCCTACTCAAGTTTTCTGAAGATGCCTCAAGAATGGCTGCGCGAGTCCGGTGGCGATACCATCATCGACATCGATGTCATGCCCGCAGCACGCCGCACGGAAGTGCTCGGAATAGAGCCTTGGAGAGGGCGTCTGAAGGTTGCAGTAACCGCGCAACCGCATGGCGGTGCGGCCAATCTGGCGCTGCTGGAGGCTTTGGCCGAGTGGATTGGGTTGAAGAGGTCTGAGTTGAGCATCGAGAGCGGCCATTCCAGCCGTCGCAAGAGCGTGCGGGTGAGTGGAGTGCGTCCAGAGGCTATCGAAGGGCTGCTGGAGGGCCGCTGATGTCTACTAGAGATGGGTTGCCTGACTGGGTCGACGAGCGGGCTCGGAGGGCCGGCCCGCCGGACCGTGAGATTCGCTTCCGAGCGGCGGCCAAGGCCATCGCCGAATCCATCCTCAGGAACCGCCCCTCGAAAGGTGCCCCAGACTGTCCGGTGGTGGTCGAGGGCATCAAGGACGAGAGGGCTCTCCGGGTGTTGGGATTCTCCGGGACGATAGAGAAGGTGAACCGCGGCTGGGACCGCTCACGACTGGTCGCTTACCTCCATGGGACCTACGGCACGCGCAACATCTTCGACCGCGGGCCGCCACTGATTCTGCTGATGGATTGGGACAGGACCGGCGGCAGGATCCAGACGAACCTCAGGGACAGGCTGATGGCCCTCGACGTCCCTGTGGACGAGGATCTGCGACGAGTCCTGCTCAGGGTGATGAAGCCCGAGGGCAGGACGGTTGAGTCGCTGGCCCCGCACGCCAAGTCACTAGCGCCGATGATCGAGGAGCAGCTCGAGGCGCGGGGCTGACTACTAGTCCGGCAGGGTCGTCGGGGACTCCTTGACAGTGTTGAGCACGAGGTGGGTGACCGAACGCTCGATACCGTCGATGGACATGACGTTCTTTGACAGCTCGTCCAAGTCGCTCCTGTCACGCGCTCGAGCGACGACCATGGAGTCGAAGTCACCGGTCACGTCGTACACCCCGTAGACGCGTGGGTCCTCGGCGATCTTCTCCTGGATTTCTATCAGACGACCCTTCTGTATGCGCAGTCCGACGACGATATTCAGGTCCCATCCAACCTTCTCCGGGTCCAGCAATACCGTGTACCCTCGAATCACCCCGATCTTCTCGAGCCTGCGCACTCGATTGCTCACAGTACCCAGGGAAACGCCCACCTCCTCGGAGATCTTGCGCATCGAGGTCCTGGCGTCTCGCTGCAGGACAGAGAGGATGCGGCGGGCGGTTTCGTCTAGCATGTAATCACCGAGAGTCGCGGAGTTCGCGATACGGCTATTGAACATATGCCAGCGACTTGATGGGTTGCTTGGTCGAATGTTCATCGCTAGGGCTGCTATCCGCCTTCTTTCTCAGTTATTGACGAGCCGCGCTTGAGCGAGAGGACTCGGCGCTCAGCCTGTCCCAGCATCAGGCTCACCCGTCCGCCGATCCAAACCGGTATGCAGTCCCCTGTGGATTGGTCGATGAGGACGTGGCCGCCTCTGACATCTGCCAATTCGTCGCTGGCCTCGGCGGGAAGCGGCTCTTCACCTGCAAGCAGCTCGTCGATGAGCGCGCCGTCTACCTCAGTCGAGGCGCCAGGTAGCGTCGGTGCCAACTCTTGGGCAGCTCCAGCGACTATCCTCTCGACGGCGCCTCCCCGCAGGCGCGCGGCATTGAGTCCCAAGTGGACGACCTTCAGCGGACGCCAGCGCCCACCGGGAATCCTCGTCCGGCCGCCCCGGCGGCTCCTCTCCGACTCCCAGACGCTACGCACCTCGGGAGTCGACAGCAGCAGGCGCTTGCCGCGCTGCCAGAGGTTCTCCGGTAGCGCCCCCCAAACTGACTCCACTGCCGAGGAGACCTCGTCCGATATCGGTCTGGGTGAATCGTCCGGGTCAGGTTTGACCTGGTTGGCTGTCATCACCATCTCGACCTCGGGGGCCGGACGTGCGGGCGCATCCTCGGACTTCTCCAGCACAGCTAAGAAGAATCCCCCGCCGCCGACCTCGTCGTTCCACACGCGCATGGAGAGGGGTAACTGGGAGGCGATGCCCGGCTCGCTCGGCGGCAGCATGGATTCAGGCAGATCGAGCACAGCGAGCGTGCCGTCATCGCTCAGGATGGGCCAGTCGGCGCGACCGGCCTCGCCGGGCACGCCGAGCAGCAGTTCCGAGACCGACCTCATGCCGACGCCCTCGGAGTTGCGCAGCACCTCGGCCACGACTGCCTCGTCCTCGACCGGGTCGAGAGAGCAGGTCGCGTAGACGACCCTGCCTCCGGGCTTCACCAGAGTCACTGCCCGGGAGAGCAGTGCGACCTGCAGGTCGTGGAGGGAGCGAGCCCCCGAGGGGAGCCACTTGCCCCAGACCTCGGGATTCTTCCTAGTGGTCCCCGAGCCGGTGCAGGGGACGTCGACTAGGATCCTGTCGAAGCCGGACTCGGGGACACGTGGAATGTGTCTGCCGTCGTGGTGGACGACAATCGGAGTTCTGGATGCGTGCCTCTGGACGTTGGATACCAGTATGTTGACCCTCGAGTTCACCACTTCGTTGGCGAACACCGCCCCCGCATCACCGAGGTGCTCTGATATCTGAGTCGTCTTGGAGCCGGGCGAGGCGCACATGTCGAGGATCACTTCCCCGGGCTGCGCGTCCAGAGCGATCACAGGCAGCATCGAGACCGCCTCCTGGCGAGTCAGCCTGCCGGTCTCGTGGAGGGCTGCTAGCGTTGCCTTCGCATCACCCTCTGCAGCACCTCGCTCGAACGGCAGCGTCCAAGCGCTGCCGGCTCCGCTGAACCATCTTATCCTCTCGGAGCCGATTCCCTCCAACCAGCCCTCTGTCCAGTCGCAATCAGACCTCAGCGGGTTGACGCGAACGGTCTCGGGCAGCCTGTCGAACGAGCCTGCTAGCCAATTCTCGGGATCATCCCTCCACGCCGATACCGCTCGCAGCAGCACGCTGTCCCGCGCCAACTGATCCCAGGGGACGTTGCTCTGACTCATGGCCCACGGGCGCGAGCCCCACGCATCAAATACTCGATAGGGCCAATCCGCGAATCGAGAGGTCCTCCCTATTGGGCGCCTAGGCAGAACAGCACCGTAAACGGTTAAACCTTCAGCGAAGCGCTCGGCGCTCGCGGCGCGAGCCGCGTGGGATGCACATGGCCGGATTACGTAGGAGAATTGCCAGGAACTCAGGGGAACCGACGAAGACTGACTTGAAAGGAGCGACTAGGAAACTGGTCGAACTGGTCGAGCGCGCCAGGGCCGTAGGGAGGGAGCAGGGCCCCCTCGTGCCCGTGGAAGCGCTCGTGACCATCGAACGCGACAAGTGGATCTGGCAGGTCGTGGACCGCGAAGTCCTCGACAGCCTCAGTCACAGGCTGATATTCGAGTCCAACAACGGGAAACGTCGGGAGATCCTGATGACCGCGTGCATCGACACCGCGGTGAGCGCGGCATCGAAGATAGTCGAGCTCGACGGCGGGTGCGTTCTGATCGAGACGCTGGAGCCATGATTCGACCCCGCAGGGGTCGCGTTGTCCCATCTCGCGGGCTTGAAATAGTGCAGGCAGGTGCCACGGCCGATGGCTAAGGAGAAGAAGGGCAGTGGAATCCAGCAGGCAGCTGGCCTTATTCGCTACTTCGACGAGGAGTCCGAGGACGCCATACAGATCTCCAAGGGCTCGATTTACGCGATCTGCATCATCTTCTCGGTGGGCATCTATCTGGCCAACCACGGAGTGTTGTCATGGATGTGGGCCACACTGGGCCTCTGATCACTCCTCTTCGGAGAGGTCGACGAAGGGAACCTCGTCGAGCAGGTGCTTCGCATCGACGGCCTCCGGCTTCTGCGCGCTCGGCACGGCCGTGCTTCGCTGGGCCATCCGCTCGGTCGAGCGCACCCCTGTGCTGGGGTCCGCCTCGATGATGGCGCTGGACGCGCGCCCGAGCGCGCGCTCGACAGCCGGGGCGTTACGATCCGCTAGAGCGGCTTTAGCCTCCTCCAGCGCCAACTCTGCGGCATCGAGCACCCCCTCGGCCGACTGGTCGGCACCCCTGAGCGCCCTGAGAGCGTCCTCGAGCTGGTTCACCTCCTCTCCCATGTCCTCCCTGGCTCGGGCGACGAGACTCTCCCAGGCATCCTTGTGCTGCGAGGAGTCGCACCCAGAGGCCTTCTCGAATCGTCGCAGCCACGAGGCCTCCCAGGGATCCCTGCCGAGCGAGGCCACGAGGTCGTGGACGCATCTCGCGCGCAGAGCGAGGGGTCCGGAGATCTCGATCTTATTGAGGAAACAGATGGCGAACAGCCCGAAGCCCCAGTACTCCCGACTGGTGATGGTCAGGGTCAGATCGTTGGCATTCGACTTCAACTCCCATCGCTGCTCGTCGTAGCCCGGCTGCTCTGTGAATCTGGGTGGATCGTGGGGGCCGAGCGCCCGCAGCGCTGCTTGGGCGACGTCACCGAGGAACACCTTCCCCGCAGCGCCCGGCCAGCCCTCGGCGCGCAGGTAGCCTTCCTCGTCTATCGACATCCTAGGCTTCACGTCGCGCACTTGCGCGTAGAGCACTGTGACGCTGGGGTCCGAGCCCACGGGTCGTTCTGAGTCGTCGCTCACGAATCCATGCGAGCGCGCGACGGATTGAACGTTGCGCGCTGGCGGGAACCGCTAAGACCCTCCGAATCGAGCATCACCCATGCCGCGCAGGAAGTACGGAAGGCTCCAGAAGGTGGTCGAGAGCCCCCCTTCCGACAATTGCAGCAGGTGCAGGGCCGGCAAGCACTGCCCCATCCCATCGCACCCCGGTTACTCGACTCCCGCAGACCGCGAGTGGCAGGGCCCCGGCACGGTGGACAAGCGCGGCAACAAGAAGAACCCGGCTAGGAAGTAGCCTCTCAGAGAATCCTCTGGTACGGTGCTTCGCTCACACTCGGCACCGTCTCCTCGGCTTCGATGACCTCGACCTCGTCGGGACCACCGATGGCAGGGACCTCCCTCTGGGCACGGTGGTAGATCTCCCTCAGAGTCTGATCACCTATCTCCAGATACACCCTGGTCGTGGCGATGCTGGCGTGTCCCAGCAGCCTCTGAATCGTGACGAGGTCGGCACCGCGCTCCAGGAGCCCGGTTGCGAAGGTGTGTCGAAGCGTGTGAGGGCTGAGGCGGGAGCGCGGTATGTCAGCGGCGTCGGCCAGCCTGTCCATCAGCTTCTGGACCGAGCGCGGGTTAATCCTGCGACCCCTGCTGGAGAGCATGAGGGAGCGCCTATCTTCCTCCCTGTCGCAGATTTCCATTCTGTTGTTGCGAATCGGAGTCCAGCCGTCGATGGCCTTGACGGTCGCTTGGGTGAACAGGACCGTGCGGTCCCTCTCTCCCTTCCCACCTATCACCAAGGCAGACATGTCCTCCATGTCGACGTCGTCGGTGTCCAATCCGCACAGTTCGGAGACCCGCAGGCCGGTGTCTAGGAGTATGGTCACGACGGGCTGTGCCAGCGGATCCTCCGATTGGCTCGCAGCGGAGCGAACCCTTCTGAGCTCATTGCGCCCTAGGGTTCGCGGCAGCGAGCGGCTTCGATTGGGTCTCTGAACCCAGTCAGGCACAGCGTGTCCGATCCACTGCAGGAAGTGCGAGGCAGCGGCGATCCTCGCGTTGACGGTCGCCGGCTTCAGCTCGCTGATAGAATTCAGCCAGGCATCGAGCCTGCCCCGGTTGGGGTCGACCCTCGAGTGGAATTCCAAGACGCTCAGCGCCTTGACGCTCTCCCATCCCAACTCGGGCTCCCCCGGCAGCGCTGTTGTGCTGAAGGTGCGAGCGGCGACTGTGTAGGCACGAATCGTGTGGGCGCTCTTCTTCTCGGTCCTCAGTCGCCGGACCCAGCAGTCGAACCAAGGCAAGCCCGAGACGCTGTGTAGTCGGGAGGGTAGGACCGAAGTGCCCTCGACTCCGATGTCTGCGAGTCTGTTTCCGAGCCGCCCCCCCAGACCGCTATCGGCCCAGGACCTCGCAACACCAGCCCTCTGTTCAGTCAATTCCCTCGCCTCTTAGCCGCGAACGGCCGTGCATCCCTGCCCTTACGGACGAGCCCAAGTCCGCCTATTCAGACTTGAATGCTTCTCTCCCCGAAGGGGTGAGAACCCTCGTTTGGAAGACGGCTCGAGAGCGCCGGGAACAGATGTTCAGTCGTAGGCCGGCGAGTGTTCGCCGCTTTCGGTGCTGTCTTCGATAGCGCGGGGTGGCTCGTCTACCGACTGCGCTTCGCGCAGCCTCCTGTCCAGAAGCTCAGCCACCTTGCCGGCGACTATCTTGCCGCAAGCTGACTCGATGCCTTCGAGTCCAGGGCTCGAGTTGACCTCGAGGACCAGTGGCCCGCTGCGTGACTCCAGCATATCGACTCCAGCGAAGTCGAGGCCAAGGGTCTTTGCCGCCAGACAGGCGATCTCGGACTGCCTCTGTGAGATTTCGACTGACTCCACGCTGCCGCCGAGGTGGAAGTTGGAGCGGAATTCGGAGCCGTGCGCCTTGCGGCGCATGGCTGCCACGACTTCACCATCCACGACGAGGGCGCGGATGTCCTGGCCGTGGGACTCCTGGATGTACTCTTGGACGAGAGGTCGCATGTCGCGCTCCAGCATCTGGTAGACCAACTGACGCGCCTGCTGGTCCGAGTGAGCGAGGAAGACGCCGGAGCCGTGAGTCCCTTCGTTGGACTTCACCACGCACGGAGGGCCGCCTACGCGGCTGACGGCGCGGATGGTGTCCTCCCAGGCCCCTACGTGTGCGGTGATGGGCACAGGGACTCCGGCATTGGACATCATCTGGCAGGCCATCATCTTGTCACGGCTGCGCTCGATGCCGTCGCTCCGGTTGATCACGATGACTCCCATGCTCTCGAACTGACGCAGGACGATGACGCCTCTGTGAGTGATCGAGTAGCCGATCCTCGGGATGACAGCCTCACACTCCACCGGCCAGCCCCTGCTGAAGATCCGACCGCCGGTGTCATCGACGACGATGGTCAAGGAGAGCGGGTCGATTATTCGGACCGCCCAACCGGCCGCCTCAGCCTCCTCAGCGAGGCGCTTGGTGCTGTACAACTCGGGACCTCGGGACAGTATGATCAAGCGCGGGTCCATGCCTTGCGCCGACCAACCGCACTTCTTGAGGGCTTTGCATCCGGAGACGCTCGCACACCCACGAGTGCGCGTCCTGCACAGCAGGACGCCGAAGGGGTTGAAAGCCTCCTCATTAGGCTGGGAGTGAGTCGAATGGCCTCAGACGAGACACCTGACCGAGACACCCTGTCTTCGATGAAGGTCAGCGAGCTGCGCCAGATGTGCAGCGAGCGCAGCCTTCTGGTATCTGGTAAGAAGGACGAGTTGATCAGCAGACTGCTGGGCTCCCCTGACGCTCCTGAGAGCGCACCTGCAGCCAGCACCTCCCGCGGCCCCGAGGACATCGACGATGCGATCGACCGGCTGATCGCCCGAGTCAGCAGCGAGGCCCCGGCCGAGGAGGAGCCCGAGGAAGAAGAGGCGGAGGAGGAGGTCCTCGAGGCCGAGATAGTCGTCGAGGAGGAGCCCGAGCCGGAAATCCCTGAGACCGTCGTGCTCGAGCCCGAGGAAGAGGACCCGTGGTTCTCGGGAGTGATTCCCAGCGAGGAGCCGCCGCAGATGTTCCTCGACGATGAAGACGCCGAGGAGCCGTCGCTGGTGATCACGGTGCCTTCGTTCTCGGGTCTCAAGGCCAACTGGAAGCCCATCTCGACTGTCGCGGTGGTGATCCTCTTGGTAGGGGCCATCGCATTCTACTTCGTCCAGCAGGACCATTCGTTCACGGCGCGACCGCTGCGCTACGGCGACCACATGGACTTCACCATCACCAAGACGACGGTCTCCATCACCGGTGACGAGATGATCGGCTACCTCCGCGACGCGGTCTCGCCGACCCTAGACGAGGTATGCGGCGAATTGCACGCGGGCGTGACGGGCACGGGCTCTATCTCCATCCGCAAGGGCGGGCCAGGCGACATCACCCACGGCTTGGACTCCGACTTGGAGGGAGCGGTCAGCGCCCGCGACGCCTACGGCCGCGAGCACCTGACCGCTGAGCAGATACTCACTCATGACCTGTCGATCGACCTCGAGGGCAAGGTCCGGAACGACGGGGTCTGCTCGAACACCGGCTGGATAAGGGAGGACAACGGCCTGACCTCGACTTCCAAGAGCTGGAGGGAGATCACCGGCAAGACGACCATCCGCACCGATTCGCAGGTCAGCTTCACCGACTCCGATGGCCAGCTCAGCGATGTCAGGGCGGTGATCTACGGCACCGAGGACTTCGGCGTCCTAGGCGACTTGGCGCCGATTCTGACCTTCCCCATGACGCCGATCGAGCTGCACGACTTCTTCGGCGACGAGAGCCTCGAGGAGGGCGACAAGTCGAACGACGACATCAACTGGCAGTCCGACTGGAGATGGCAGGTCGGTGGGGAGATCAACACCGCAGCACACGGGCTGGTCTACCCGATCACGATTTTCCACTTCGAGATCGGTCGCTGCCTCGGCCACGCCGTCATCGACATCCAGGTCAAGCGGGGTAATCCCTGGCCGGTCAAGCAGGAGGTCGACATCCTCATCGACAAGGACGAGCAGACGAGCGACTGCAACTTCTTCGTGAGCGCCGGCACGCAAGCCGCTCTCCCCGAGGGAAGCCTGAGGGTGATCATGGAAATGACAGAGACCTCCAGCAACGCTGGCTCTACCCCGGTGCACTGGGGCACTGCTTACGCAGGCAGCCCCGGGGTGGGCGAGGACGTACCCACCGACAAGCGCCAGTGGGGACTGGCCATGCCGGACGAGTCGGAACTCAGGATGTTCGATTTGGAGGAGGCGGTGCAGTGCCTGATGGCGAACCACTCGACGAGGGACGCAGCGCTCGCTCTCGACTCGGGCGGCTACATCTGGCAGGCGGCCTGGTCGCAGCCCACCCGCTCGCCGGAGTGGAACATGTCGTGGGTCAGCGACGACGACAGCTCGGGCTGGATCATCCTGCGCTCGCAGGGCTCCTCTTGCTCGCTGATAGCTGAGGGCGATTACGAAGATGGCGAGTTCAAGTGGAACCGCGGAGCGGTCCCGGAGACCCTCACGCTGGAGCTGCTCGAGACCCGGATCCTGTCTGAGACCAGGTACCCAGAGCTGAACCCGTTCATCGACAGCGGCGACAACTGGGACGTCGACGTCACCTACGCCTACCGCCTGTCGGTCTCCGAGGAGAGCGAGCTGCTCGGTATGCTCCCGGGGGGTTTGGGAGAGGGGCAGGTCACCATAGCGGGGAGCCGCACCTGGGAGGATTCGGGCAGGGACAACGCGCTGAGCTTCGTGATGAACGCCGAGACCAGCCGGATGGTCGCCTGGTACCACACCTCGCTACCCGCGGACTAGCGCCTAACCGCCTCGGCCCGGATCGCATACGGCGGCATGTTCAACAGCACTCCGAGCGCCGCAGGCGCTCGTATGCCCAGCGACGAAGAAGGCAGCACGCTGCCGGAGGTGGAGAGCGCACCGCTTGTTATCGACGTCGAGTTCACCGAGGTCGAGGAGGAGTCGACGGCCCCGTCGCTGGATGCCGTCGAGGAGATCAGCACAGCGCGGGCGCGCCGCCCGCTCGACCTGCCGCGGGCCCAGCCGACGCCCGAGGGCAGGGCGCGCGTGGTCACCGTCATCAATCAGAAGGGCGGCGTCGGCAAGACGACCACCGTCATCAACATCGCAGCCCAGCTGGCGCTGCGCGGTCACAGCGTCCTGGTCGTCGACGCCGACTCCCAGGGCAACTGCGCGACCGGGCTCGGCGTCGACAAGAGCAAGGTCAGCGCGACCACGCGCGACCTCATCCTCAATCCGGAGAGCGCGGTCAGCGCGAGGCACGCGACTGCCGTCGAGGGGCTCCACATGATCGTCGGCGACAGGAGCCTCGTCGGGCTCGAGCAGGAGATGCTCAGGCAGTTGGGTCGGGAGCGCCGCCTCGCCGAGGCGCTGGAGCCGCTGCTGCCGCACTATGACATCGTCATCATCGACACCCCGCCCTCGCTGGGCTTGGTCTCGATCAACGCACTGGTCGCCAGCGACGGCATCCTGATACCAGTCCAGACCGAGTACTTCGCGCTCGAGGGCCTGGCCCTGCTGGCAGGCACCATCAGGGAGGTCAGGGGACTGCTCAACCCGCGGCTCGGAGTCGACGGGGTGCTGCTGACGATGCACGCCCCCACCCTGCTCAACCAGCAGGTCGCCGGAGAGGTCAGGGAGACCTTCCCCGATCTCATTGTGGAGCCGGCCATCCGCAGGAACATCCGGCTCGCAGAGGCACCCAGCCACGGTATCCCGATACACCTGCACGACCCGACTAGCGCGGGCGGTCAGGACTACCAGGCGATGGCAACGGTTCTAGAGCGTCGCTGGGGTCTTGCGTAGGATGCCGAAGCGCGGACTCGGCCGAGGCCTGGGGGAAATCGCCTCGTCAGCCTCAGACGGCCCCGACCTGTCGTCGTTCGTGAGCCAGGAGAACACGTCGGACTCCGCTCGAGCAGCGGTCCTGTGGATGATCTTCGGCAGCCTCTGCTTCGGCTCGATGAACGCCCTGGTGAAGTGGACGACGGTGCACGCTGACGTCTGGATGATCATCATGGTGCGCTCGGCGGTGATAGCCTTCGCAGTGGCCGCCTTCGCAGCCAGCCGCGGCATCAGCCTGAGGGTGAACAACCGCAAGACGATGTTCCTGCGCTGCGCTGTGGGCCTGACAGCGATGATCCTCTACTTCACCGCCCTCGGCAGGATCCCGATAGGCCAGGCGGTCACCCTGCAGTACACCGCCCCCCTGTTCGTCGCCCTGCTCTCGGGCAAGATGCTGGCAGAGAGGGTCTCAGCAGGCGTAGCCCTCCTCGTCATCACCGCCTTCGCAGGAATCGTCCTGATCGTCTCGCCCGAGCTGGGCAAGGTCGAGCCCGACGCGCTGCTGGCTCTGGGCTCGGGATTCTTCGCGGCGTTCGCTTACATTTACGTGCGCGAGCTGCGCACCACCGACTCTCCCACCTCGGTGGTGTTCTGGTTCGCCGCGGCTTCAGTCGCAGCCAGCGTGGTGCAGGCCGCCCCCGACCTACTCTCCGTGGACAGGCAGACCCTGGCC
>Ga0208206_1000039_pt1 | contig 32160 bp, 30 predicted proteins | sample DeeseametaMP1483_FD_184187 | JGI IMG/M metagenome (GOLD analysis project Ga0208206, IMG submission 184187) | Marine microbial communities from the Deep Pacific Ocean - MP1483 (SPAdes) | ecosystem: Environmental > Aquatic > Marine > Oceanic | place: South of Fiji, South Pacific Ocean | collected... | reverse complement strand
TTTGCTCCAATGAAGCCCGCACCACCGGTGATCATCAAGTTCATGTGTAGTTCAGAAAGATGCGGTAAACAAATCTAAACGCCATTCAGGGGAAACTGTTTCTGCATTGAATTCAGGCAGAGGCAAAAGTTTTGCCGGACGCAAGGTTAGCAAATGTAAATCTGTATCTAAGTGCAACAGTCCCTTCGGTTTACCATCACTCATAAAAACGCCTCCGTCTGAACGGGCCTCAAAGATGCCGACCCCCATTCCTGCAAACATGCCTAAGGCCATGCCTTTTATTATGTATTGTGGAAATAATTTATCTTCTTTATCTTCGTCCTGCAAAGCCCAGATAGCGAGCCCAGAAACACCGCCGATTGCAGCACCCCAGAGACTATTGCTAAAGACAATTTGCAGGGTTTCCGCACGTGCACTTGTGATACCACCAAATAATAAGCTGCCTGCAAGTGCACAAATGCTTACAGTTCGTTTTAGCCAATTCATTCAAACCTCCATGTTATGGCAAAAGTGTCAGTTAAAGTAACAGAGTAAATCTCAGCAACTTCTGGTTATAAAGTTATTACAAAGACAAAATTATACAAGGGTTAGGCCATTTTATCTCTGAATGCAAACTTTCTTTGATGATTATTCAAAACTGAAGCGTAAAAACATTAACCGCTTTTCAAGTGCTTGAACTAAAAAGAGGCTTAAATTATTGAGAGGAACTATTTCTAAAACTGAGGATTAAAATGTTACACCAATGATTTTCAAAATCAGAGAAAATACCAAAATAATTCCACCAACAATTACAAGGTGTATCATAAAATCATTTTTCATACTTTTAGCTTTTTGAGTTAAAAGTTGTTTTATCCAGAACAAGAGAGTGACGGATTTTGCGTTAAAAGAGTTTCAAGTTTTAGTAAAAATTTACTGCGGGTATCTGTATTTTTAAAGAGGGAAAAATAGTGATGCCGGAGTAAAACTGCAAACTGTGTTTGTCTTTCTTTGGCACAACCCATCATTTGTGCCAGTGCGATCAGATTCTCCCCTTTCCCTTGAGAGGCCTCTTCACTTAAAAATGTCCACTGAGTTTCCAGATATTGAATCCGTTGATGCTTGGCGTAATCCCAGTCTTTACAACCAGATGTACCTTGTGTACTTGCACCGGTAAAAGTTGGAGACAGTGTAATGTCGAGAGAAAAACCTCCCGGATCATTAGTAGCAAATCCCATGGGTCCGCCTTTGTGACAGGCCCATAGGGTTTCACTGCAAAGTGATATTCCAATTGCCAAAAGCAGAACTATTTTCCAGCGCATTATTTTTTCCTCATTTAAGACAGACTGCAGTTGTTCCGCAATTGCCGATTAGCCGCAATCCATTTCCTGAGTTCAGTTAAGAACTCCGGAGTCTGTTTTGTTGTTTCAAAAATTTGAACTGTTTGCTGACGATGTTCCCATAACATATTTGAAAACGCTTCTGCAGACGATTGTGGACAAGTCATCAGCTTTGCCAAAGCCTCCAGATGAGGACCATGTCCTTGTACTGTTTCCACCAGCAATTGTGTGTGGGACTGCTGAAGGAATTGCATCCGTGACTGCTCTAAGAATTGTGAAAAATTCCAATTTTTACATCCCAGTGTTCCGGATGTGCTCGCACTTGAATAAACTGGAGAGGAAGTTATATCAACCCATGACATGATTGGATCATTAGTGGAAACACCCATGAATCCTTCTCCACGACAGGCTGCATGAAGTTGAGTATTCACGCAGAATAACAATATAAACGCAAAGGCCAATACTCCAGCAGTATGATATTTGACATGGTGAAAAACAAGTCCAAACATGAAGCTTTTGAATCTAAAACAGGAGACGGCAGTCGAGCTCTCCGTGTGGAAAATTTTTCAGCCGCGGACTTTTTCGGCTTTACGGATTACCTGGGATTTCATGGAATCAACTCCTTTGGAAAGGGCTTTGTAAAGATTTTCATGGTCGGCTTTGCTGGAAAGTTGCTTGCTTCTGTAACTGCAATTGATGCCCACATGATAAGATTTATCTGCAACTTTGTTCAGTTTAACGTGAAAAGGATATTTATCGTCAGTAATTTTTATCAATTCTTCAAAAGCCTGATGTACGTGCTCGGAAACAGCTTTTGAGTTTCGAATGTTTTTAAATGAAAGATGAATGGGCATTTTCCCTCCGATTGTCAAATAATTTAAAAAAATAATGAAGTAAAAAAAGTTTACGGCAATTGAGTGAAATTCTTTAAATTAGAACTATAATAAGTGACGGATCATTTTAGGGGCGGAGCGTCTCCAGGATTTGCTATGTTAAGTTTTGTTGAAGATTTGGCAGCGTCTTCCACCGGCAATTCTGTCAAAGTTTTTAAATTTGAAATCTCCTCAGCACCTCCCGGAACAAAATAAAAATATCCCGGCAGTACTACAGCAAAATAAGATAAAATGCCAACAAAGACAATTATTGCAATTCTCATAGATTCCCTTCATTAAAAAAATTGGTTTAATACCAGGTTCTAAAAAAAGAGGATACTATAGTTTAACAATCTCAAGTGCTTTGGTCAATTATACAATTAAATTAATGATGAAATCTGGGTCCAAAATTCAAGATACAACAAATACTTTTCGTCATTCCTCAAAATTATTTTCAGAAAAACCATCAATCACTAATACTGATACAAACTGATACACCCTGTTACTGCCGGGAAAAGCTTTTCCAAAAAACTATCTGTAAAATTGGAATCACATGAATTCACCAGCATTTAAAACTTCAGTACTGAAAGAATTATTATGAATAATCGTAAATACAGGTCAAGGTATTGTTTGAGAAAAATAATTTTGGGTTTGTTGGTAGTCGTCACGATTCCATTGACACTTGCAGGCTGCAGAAATAAAGAGATGAGCCCAAGACGTGCCACTGAGCTTGCGACAGATCGATTGGGGCTCAGCGACGAACAATCGCAAAAAATCGCGCCAATTGCAGAAGATTTGTTTGCAGAAAAAGAATCTTTGCAGGAAATTAGACAAACGATTAACGATGAAATATTATCTCAAATGAAAAGCGAGACCGCTGATGCAGAAAAATTGGAAGCAGTATTAACTGGAAGCTTTGAACAGTTAAGAGCCAAATTGCCAAAATTCGCCAATAGTTTTGCAAAATTCCATGCCACACTGACTCCGGAACAACGGGCGGAAATAGTGGAGAAAATGGAAAAGCGTCGTAAACGTGCTGAAAAAGGCGGCTGGGGTAGACATCGAGGTGGTTTCTGGCATTGAGCATTCAAACGGTAGGGCGGAATTGCATGCCCGCCTTCTGATTACATGTCGAAGTATATTTCTTTCACGATTCATTGAACAGCAAGCATGAAAAAGTTTTTCGTAATTATTACAACTGGCATTTTACTACTTCTGAATTCAACTTTAGCTTTTCCTGAAGAATCCGTTTTTGCTCCGGAAGAGCATTGTCTAGCCTACAAAACAGTAAAAACAATGTTCTTTTTTGCCGATGTGGATGTGATTGGCAAAAGCTGTGATGTCAAAGCAGAAATACACTGGGAAGAATCCGGAGAAAAGGCTCAAGTTGAAGTCAGTGTTCCTGTGAAAACACTGGATTCAGGCAACGCATTACGCGACGGAGACATTCCGGAAATTCTCAAAGCCGATCTCACTCCGAATATTCGTTTCGTTTCCGAATGGCTCGAAAAATCAGCTTGGGATAAAATGATGGAAGGTCAACTGCCGGAAGTTTCCGGAAATTTGGAAGTTGCAGGCGGAATATTTCCAGTGAAGTTTGCGTTGTCGTTTTCAAAACAAGCCGGATTTCTTCTGGTCGAGGGACGACTAAAAACCACATTTTCAGCTTTAAATGTGGATGTGCCGTTAGTTGTCGGAGGTCTTATAGCGGATCCACAAGATGAACTGGAATTGCAGTTGCATTTGCGTTTGGATAAAATTGCCGGAGCTGAAAAAATAAAGAATAATAAATGAAAAAAACCGCTATTTTCATTGCATTGAGCATTGTTACCTTGGTGAGTGTGTCTATGCTGCTAACAAATTATTCCGACAATGTTAAATATGATTCGAATAAAGTGCATCATGGAAAAAATAGTTTTAAAACCAAAAGAAGCGCAAGTATTTTTCAGTGGTTGTCGATGCGTTTCAAGGAAGGGCCGACTCCTTCTGTTGCTCAGAAAGACATTGAATCTATTTTAGCAGAGGTGGAGTTATCACAAATCGATTTAAGGCCCGCTTCGTCTGCGGATGTACCTCGTGCAACGTGGATTGGACATGCTACTGTTTTAGTGCAATATCAAGGAATTAATTTTTTGACCGACCCGCATTTGACTGATTCTGCAGCGCCGTTTGATTTTTGGGCAAAGCGTTTCACGCCGCCGGCGCTTACTTTTGCAGAAATGCCGGAAATTGATTTTGTTGTTATTTCGCACAATCATTATGACCATTTGGATTCCCGTACCGTCGATATGTTTGGGGATTCCGTGACGTGGTTAGTGCCTTTGGGCTTGAAAGCGTGGTTTTTGGAGCGCGGGATTGCGACTGAAAAAGTGATTGAGTTGGATTGGTGGGAGCCGCACCAATTTTCAAAAAAAGGGAGCCTTACTGTGAAAATCACTTTTACTCCAAGCGTGCATTGGTCGAAGCGTACACCTTGGGACACCAACAAAAGTTTATGGGGATCTTGGGCAGTTCAAATTGGAAATTTTAAATCATGGTTTGCCGGAGACACAGCATACGACGAAAAACTATTCAAGGAAATCGGAGACAAATTAGGCCCGTTTCAATTGGCAATGATTCCGATTGGTGCTTACGGCCCGAGATATTTCATGCTTAATCAGCATCTTGATCCGGCTCAAGCAGTTTTGGTTCATCAAGAAATTCGTTCGCAAAAATCAATTCCGATTCATTGGGGAACTTTTCAACTAACGCATGAACCATTTTTAGAGCCTCCGGAATTATTGGCAGATGCTATGAAAAAAACCGGGCTTCCGGACGATGAATTTAGAGCAATGAAAATTGGGGAGACGATACAAATAAAAAGTAGGTTGGAAAAACGATAGCGCATCCACCCTACTTTTTCTACAAAGAAGTAGGTTTTAAAAATTTGTTCATTCACGATACGTCTTTGCGAATCTTGTCAAACTTAAAACAACATGACTTCAACCACTGCCGTTTCCGGAAAAATTCTGATCATCGACGATGACGAAAAACTGAATCGTCTTTTGACAGATTATCTTAGCAAAATGGGTTTTACTGTTCTGACAGCAACCTTGCCGAGTGCAGGATTGGAAAAGCTGGAAGAAGAAACTCCGGATTTGGTTATTTTGGATGTGATGCTTCCGGAAATGGACGGCTTTGAAGTTTGCCGTACCATACGCCAATCCAGTAGCGTTCCGGTGGTAATGCTTACTGCCCGCGGCGAAGTGATGGATCGGGTTGTTGGTTTAGAAATTGGGGCGGATGATTATTTGCCAAAACCATTTGAACCGCGCGAATTGGTGGCACGAATTCAAGCTATTTTACGACGGATACAGACAAAATCTAAATCCGGAATAAAAACTATTGGTGCTTTGTGCATTGATTTCCATAAATACGAAGTCCGGGTTGATGACAAATTGGTGCATTTGACATTAAATGAATTTGAGTGCCTTGTTTTGCTGGTAAAAAACAAAGGGAAAGTCCTCAATCGCGACCAAATTATTGAAGAATTACGAGGCATTGAATGGGATGCCTTCAACCGCTCTGTTGACATTACCATGAGCCGCTTGCGTCAAAAACTTGGTGATGATCCAAAAAATCCTCGTTTTATCAAAACTATCTGGGGCACAGGATATTTGTTTATTGGAGGTGAAAATGAGGCTTGAATGGCTGAAAGGCCCCTTTAACTCCGTTTTTACTAAATTGATTGCAGTTATGCTGATTTCAGGAAGTTTACTGGTGATGGGCATCTCAGCAATTAGCTGGCATGGTTTCAGGGAAAATCAGAGAAATTTTTTCCGTAATAACCTGGCCCAGTACGGAGCGTATCTTGTCAAGGATTTAGAGGAAAACCTTAATTTGGAACACGCACGTGAATTATCGCAGCGTTTGTTTTTGATTATTCGCTATGAAGGTGAAAATGAAACATGGGAAACTGGGTCGGGAATTCCTCCTTTGCAGAAAATACATTTCCGCAAGTGGATGGGAAAATCTAGTGATCCCGGTTTTCGTTTGCTAGTACAACCGCTTCGCCCACTTGTAACCGATTTGCGTTTTGGGCGCTATCACAGACAAGGTGTGGCGATCGTTGAAACGAAAACAGGCCGTTTTATTTTTGCAGAAATTAAGGACGAGTGGCACGGAATCCGTTTTGCACTGCCGTGGATTTTTGCAGTATTGGGATTGGTTGGGCTGGTTTTAACCGGAACTTGGCTGATTTTACGCAAAATATTACAACCTCTTAACTGGCTTTCGGATGGTGTTTCTGCTTTAGGCGAAGGTAATTTGGAGCATCGACTTCCGGAAAAACGAGGTGATGAACTGGGAAATTTGGCAAAAGCCTTCAACCGTATGTCAGAACGAATCAGGGAAATGTTGTCGGCACGAGAACAGCTTTTACTCGATGTAAGTCATGAACTTCGCTCGCCGTTGACACGGATGAAAGTTGCTTTGGAATTTATTCCGGAAGATGCTTCGCGTGAAAGTTTGCTCGATGATGTTCAGGAAATGGAGCAAATGGTGACCGAAATTTTGGAAACTGCCCGCTTAAAAAGTGAATATGGTCAGTTGAATTTACAAAAAACAGATTTGGTAAAGTTGATTCAGGATATTTGTATTACTTTTGAAGGACAAACTCCTGGGATTCGCTTTGAGAATGCCCCGGAAACGTGTCAAACTTTCGCAGATGCAGAACAAATCGAAACAGTACTGAAAAATCTACTGGCCAATGCACTCAAATATTCTCCAGCGGAAAATGCTCCGGTTGAAATTCGTTTGAAAAAGAGTGATGCAGGAACGCTCATTGAAATTCAGGATCACGGCCCCGGTATTCAGGATGAGGAGTTGGATTTGATTTTTGAACCATTTTATCGCACTGACAAGTCACGCAACAATAAAACCGGCGGCTACGGGTTGGGCTTGAGTTTGTGCAAAACAATCATTGAAGCACACGGAGGTACAATCGATGTTCAGAGCAATACGGGAAAAGGGGCAATGTTTTCTTTGCATTTACCCAAATCTCCTTCAACTATTTGACTGAAACGAATACATGTGGAAAAAATTATTTAATTTAAAATTCTGGCTCCCTGTTTTGGTACTTGGATTAGGTGCAGGAGTTACTGTAGCCTTGCTGAAAAATAAGCCGAAAGCGCGCAAAAAACCAAATTTTCAACGGGGAACTTTGGTGGAGGTGATGGAGGCAACATTGAGCAATCCACAAATTGAGGTAAGAACTCATGGACGCGTTCGTGCTGCAAAAAAAGTAATCTTGAGCGCACGTATTGGTGGAGAAGTAATTTGGATTGGTCCAAAAATGAACGAAGGCAGTTTTTTCAAAAAAGGCGATCCGCTTTTGAGCATTGGCATCCGGCAGTCGCAATCGCGTTTGAAGGCACCTTTCAACGGAGTAGTGCAGTCAAAAAATGTGGATTTGGGGCAATATGTTAATCCCGGAATGCAATTGGCGGTTTTGTTGGGCAGTGATCAGGCTGAGGTCGTGATCGATTTGCCGATGGGTCGCATGGATTGGCTGCCTCAATCCTCCACATCACTTGACGGCGAAAATCAATTTCAATTTCCTGCAACTGTTTCTTTAGCCGGAATGATTTCTGCGTCCGTTTGGAATGCGAAGGTGAAACGGCATTTGCTGGAACTTACACCGCGCGGGATGATGGTGCAATTGATAGCTGAAGCGGAGGACCCCTTTCGCCTGAAACGCAAGTCACAGGTGAAGTCGAAAAACAAACGAACTTCTGAAAACACGCTAATTAATACTGTGGGAACAGCGAATTCGGAAAGTCCGCCGACTCCCCAAACCTCGAATATGCCTCTTTTTGTGGGAGCTTTTGTCGATGTGACCATTCCCGGAAGACAACTGGAAAATGTGGTCAACATTCCGGCACAAGCATTGCGGGATCAGGACACAGTTTGGATTGCCTTGGAGGGCGAGTTGGAGGTTCGGCGAGTGAAAATCGCACATCTTGATCAAGACAATATTTATCTTTCTGGTGGCGTAAAGCCGGGAGAACAGATTATCATTTCTCCCATCAAAGGTGCTGCAAATGGGCTGAAAATCCGCATTGCCGGGAAAGAAAAAATCAGGAAAAAGGGGGACGGAAGAAGGATGCAGCTTTCAGGAGAAAGGAAAAGGCGAAGGAAACGAGGAGATGGAAAAGATGAACAAGGGGATGGAAAGTGGCAACAACGAGAGAATAACCAAAGAAAACAAAATTCTGAATCACATAAGGAGGAGTCATGATTCGTTGGATGGCAGAACATAAAGTCGCGGCAAATTTGCTGATGGTCATTATTTTAGTGGCCGGAGTAATGGGTGTTTCTAATATCAAACAGGAAGTGTTTCCTGAGTTTGATCTCGATTTTATTATTGTAGCTGTTCCGTATTCTGGTGCAACTCCTGATGAAATTGAGGAATCAATATTGTTGCCGATTGAAGATGCGGTTTCCGGAATAACTGGAATCAAAAAAATTACCGGAACTGCTAAAGAAAGCATGGGCAGTTTCCGGATTGAACTGCAAAAAGGAGCGGACAAACAAAGTGTGTTTGACGATGTGGAATCGGCGGTTACTCGCTTGACGACTCTTCCTGAAGAGGCCGATGATGCTCAGGTGCAGTTACCTCGAAGGCGGAGAGAAGTTTTGAATATCGCACTTTATGGGGATGCACCGGCGCGGTCCTTGATTGAGTTGGCTCAAATGGCTCGGGACACTTTGTTGACGCATCCGGACATCACGCAAGTCGATGTGGAACAGTCGCGGGGTTTTGAAATGACACTCGAAATTTCAAAATCTGCCTTGCAGCAACATGCTCTCACGCTGAATCAAATTTCCGGAATCATCCGCCAGGCAACTCTTGATATGCCCGGAGGAAAAATCCAAACGGTCGGAGGTGATCTGCTCATTCGCACCAAAGAGCGTCGTTACACGGCGGCGGAATATGCGGAAATTCCGCTGCTAACAACCGATCAGGGCATTTTGCGCTTGGGTGACATTGCCCACATTTCAGATGGTTTTGAGGAGTCAGATCTTCGTTCACGATACAACGGAAAACCGTCGGAACGAATCTTGGTTTACCGTGTCGGCGAGCAAACTCCAACCGATGTTTCAAAAGCCGTTCATGAAAAAATGGAAGAAATAAAAAGTCAATTGCCATCTAGTGTACGAACACAAATTGTGAGAGATTCATCCATCATTTTGGAAGATCGCATCAATTTATTGATGAAAAATTTATGGTTGGGACTGGGTTTGGTCTTTCTGACATTGTCACTTTTTTTAAGAGTGGATTTGTCTTTTTGGATTATGATGGGCATTCCCATCAGTTTTGCCGGTGCCATGATTTCGATGCCGATCACCGATTCCAGCATCAACATGATTTCGCTTTTCGCCTTTATTTTGGTTTTGGGAATTGTGGTGGATGATGCCATTGTGGTCGGCGAAAATATCTATGCGCATCAGGAAATGAAAAAATCGCCATTGGATGCTGCTGTGGACGGCGCAACTGAAATCGGCCCGCCGGTTTTAATCACAATCCTGACCACCATTGCAGCTTTCATTCCGATCTATTTTATTCCAGGCATCACCGGAAATATTTTCCAAAATATTCCAAATGTTTTGATTGTGGTTTTGCTCTTTTCTTTGGTGGAAGCCATGTTTATTCTTCCCGGACATCTCTCACACATCAATCGGGTGATGGCTTGGATACTTGCGCCGCTTGGGAAAATTCTGGAAACGCCGCGACATTATTTCAGTTCCGCGCTTTTTTGGTTTTCCAACAAACCATACCGGAAAATTTTGGAAAAGGGTATTGCTTACCGTTACACTATTTTTGCGCTCGGTCTTTTCTTTATATTGCTTTGCGCCGGATTGGTGGCAGGCGGACACATGAAATTTACTTTTTTTCCAAAAATAGATCGCGATAACATTGCAGTCACCGCACGAATGCCTTTTGGTACTCCGGCCTCGGTCAGTCGTGAAGTTGAAGAAAAAATGTTGCGCAGCGCAGAAAAGTTGCTCCGTGAATATGAAGCTGAAACCGGACAACCTGTTCATGATGGAATTTACAGTACAGTCGGAAGGGGCGGTGCTAACAAAACTTCGGTACGAGTTTATCTGAAACCTCTCAATGAACGAAAATTTGCGGCAGTCGAATTTTCAAGAAGATGGCGCAAAGAAATGGGCGAAGTTGCCGGAATTGAAGCACTCAACATCCGTGCGCGGCATTCGATGGGTTCAAATTACGATATTGATCTGCAACTCAGTCACCCCGATACAAATAAACTTTTGGTCATCGTCGAGCAATTTAAAGAAAAATTGGGTGAATATCCCGGAGTCAGTAACATCGAAGACAGCACCGAAGACGGAAAACGTGAAGTGCAATTGCGTCTCAGTCCGGCTGGACGAACTTTGGGTTTAAGTACACAAGAATTGACTCAGCAAATTCGAGCTGCTTTTCAAGGCGTTGAAGTTTTTAAATTGTTGCGAGATAGCGATGAAGTGAGCGTGAAACTACGCTTACCGTTCGAGGAACGCCGATATTTGAGGGATTTGGAGGATTTGGTAATCTTGTCTCCAACCGGAAAACTATTGCCCTTGAGGCAAGTGGCTGAGTTAAAATACGGTCAATCTTACAGTGCCATCCGGAGAATCGACGGACGGCGAATTGTGAGCGTAAGGGCGTTGGTGGATTCCGGAGTGGGTAACACAGGAGAAATCGAACGCTCCATCAAACAAGAACTTTTGCTGAAAATTAAAAGTCAAAATCCGCAATTGCAATATTCATTTGAAGGCGCACACCGTGCGCAAACCAACACAATGGACGGTGTAAAACAAGGCGGTATTGTGGCCTTGATCTTGATTTACAGCTTGTTGGCGTTGCAGTTCCGGAGCTATTTCCAACCTGTTATCATCATGACTGCAATTCCGTTTGGAATGGTTGGAGCACTTCTAGGACATTTGCTGATGGGTTACAGTTTGAGTGTCATCAGCGTTTTGGGAATTGTCGCATTGACCGGAATTGTGGTCAACGATTCACTGATTTTAGTGGATTTCATCAACCGTTCCCGCGAGAGAGGAACTCCAATTCGACAAGCAATTGTTGAAGCCGGAGTGCGCCGTTTCCGGCCAATTATATTGACCACACTTACCACCTTTTTCGGTTTGCTCCCAATGCTTTTTGAGCAATCCTTACAAGCAAGATTCTTAATTCCAATGGCGATCAGTTTAGCGTTTGGCGTGTTGTTTTCAACTTTTGTGATCCTCGTTTTGATTCCGGTGCTTTACATGATTTTGGAAGATTTTAAGGGACTGGTAAGTAGAAAACCTAAAAAAGTAGAAGTGGAGACGGAAGTGGTTTGAGCAGCGATTATTTTGTTTTAGCTCTGTTTACATCAGATATCAAATAATAGGAAAAATCATGACTGAGTAAAAAATAAATAATTCCGAATGGGAAAAAGTGGAAAACTGGACTTCCGGAAAATGGGGTGTAATTTATTTCAGTCACGCTGATACCAGAACTTGGGTTCCCAAAAAGATTACTAAAATGTGATGGACACTTAACTTAGCAAAACCAGCAGGAGCCGCTTGGTTGACCGGTTTATTTATTGTAATACCTTTGTTCAGCGTGGCTGTGGTTTTATTTGCCATAAATTTTTTGTCAAAGTGAAAAAATGTGGGATAGCACCCATCTTTCTTTTCCCACTCTGGAGCAAGTGAACGAGAAAATTATTTCATTTCAATCCATCATAAGAAAAAGGAATTACAAAATGATCCGGCAATGTTGAGTGAGATCAAGATACTGATTGAGAAAAGCTTCAGCTTACTTCAAGTTAATGAGGGCCTGATTTAGCTCAGGGTGGAGGAACTTGTAGCCGCTTTCCATAAGTTTTGAGGGATAAACACGGTTACTGGAGAGCAGCAGTTCATTTGCCATTTCACCCAATGCAATGCGCGCGGCAAATGCCGGTAACGGAAATATTGTGGGACGACTCAAAACCTGGCCTAAAGATTTGGTGAACTTACGGTTGTTGAGGGCATTCGGTGTGACAAAATTTACTGGACCCTGTAATGAGTCGTTTGTCATAACATATTGAATCATTGCCACGGCATCATCAATACTGACCCAACTCATATATTGCTCCCCGCTGCCGAAAACACCGCCGAGCCCCAATTTGAACGGCAGCAGCATCTTTTTCAGGGCTCCCCCTTTTTTACTCAGGACAGTACCAAAGCGCACTTTTATTACTCTAATTCCTGCTTCAACAGCAACTTTTAAGGCATCTTCCCACTGTACACAAACATTTGCCAGGAAACCGTTTCCGGCCTTGCTGTCTTCATCAACAATTTCTGCTCCTCTGTCACCATAGAAACCTACTGCTGACGCAGAAATAATAACCTGAGGCTTATGATTAGAGTTGGCAAAATACTCAGCCAAAAGTTTTGTTCCTCTGACTCGGCTGTACAGGATACGGTTTTTCTTTGTTTCGCTCCAACGACCGTCTGCAATGTTTTCACCTGCCAGATGAACAACTGCATAGATATCCCCGACCCGAGCTAAATCCTTTAAACAATTTTCCGGATCCCAAACAGGTGAGTCCGGGTCATTATTCTGGCGCTGCAAACTGATCGCAGAATGACCGCCGGCAGTCAGGGATTTGGCCAGTGCAGAACCGATTAATCCGGATGTTCCTGTGATAAGTACTTTCATTAGAACCGGGCCAGTGTCAAATGGATTCAGCGAATTTGGGCAGTCCCCAATATTCTGGATCAAAGTCTTTCAGCGAAGAAATTATTTGAGATGCATTTTTGTAGTGACAATGATCCATATTGGGATCAGGTACAACAACCACGGACATTCCTGCCGCCAATGCGGCTTCGGTTCCGGTAGGCGCGTCTTCAAAAACCAGACATTCCGCAGGATCAACCCCAAGTCGTTTTGCTGCAAGCAGGAAGATATCAGGAGCAGGCTTACCTTCTTTCAATTCAGGGTCATCTCCCCTGACAATTTGCGTGAATTGCGAAAACCATTTTTTATGTTTTTCAAATTTTGCTTCAAACATGGGCGACGAGGAACTGGTGGCAATGGCTTGTGGAATCCCCAAGTCGAAAAAATGAGTCGTCATCTCTTTTGCACCGGGTAAGGCTGCGGTGTCTTTAAATTTTTCCAGTAAGACGTTTTTCCTTGAATCAAGGTAATCTTGTGGAGTAATTGGCAAATCCAGACTCTCTACTATAATTTCAGCGGCCTGTACCGCTCGGCGGCCAATAATCTTTTCCTTAACGGACCAATCGAAAACCTTTCCGTATTCACCTACAATTTGCTGGGTGACTTCGGTGTATATGCCTTCTGTATCCAAGAGGAGGCCGTCCATATCATATATCAAACAGGAAATATTCGGAGACATTGTTTTATGTTTAAAATGTAAGTGATGAAATTGAGAAAGGCAGATTTACATAAGAGAGTCTTAACTCTGCAGGAACGAAATTTTTCGAGTCATCCCGAACTAATGTGAGGGATCTTGCACGATATCAGTATTTTATCAGATCTCTTCCTTCCTTCGGTCGAAAAGACAAGCTGTAGTCAATAATATTAGTATCTTACGAGAACTCGTGACTCACGAGGTCTTAAGTGCTGTTATTAAAAAAGTTCCGGTACATATTTTAGCAAATCGACAGTGTATTTTTCCCCGTTACTCAATTTGTAGCTGACAGAATTTTCATCTTCCCAAACCAGTTTCAGGCGATAATTTACGTCCTGAATTAGGAGATTTTCAATACTTTTAGAATCGCCAAGTTTTCGATTAATAACATGAAGCCTGAAGGTGTAAAGCCTGGTTTTTATTTCCTGTCCGCTTGCATTGAGACGTATGACTTCTTTTGAGTCGGCTATATGATAAAATATAACATGAGTTGCAGCAGAAGTTACTCCGGATCCGGTCCGGAGGTAAGGTAATATGGGTTGAATATTATTCTGAAATATTCTAAAAATTCTTTTAAGTCCGGTAATGTTGTTTGAATACTGGTAAAATTCCGGGTCAATCTGCCAAAAACGTGCGTCTCTGTCTGCCTCAGCTTTTACAATGTTAAGACCCAAAACCCCATTTTGATCTCGAAAGAGGTATACGTGGCTTTCAGTACTTTTAATGTTAACAATTTTAAGAATCACACGTTGGGAATGTGAGTCTAAAAGCTTCTTCTCGAGATAAATCCCGTTACCCATCCTGTTCTCAGGAAAGATTTGATATGGTGAAAGATCTATTACTCCCCTGTGAGTAGAATCTCTTAAATAACTTTCAACGGCCCAAATTCCATTTGGGGGAAATATCCACAAAAGCCCGGAACAAACAATAAAAAAATATTTCTTACAATTAAACATAGATCGTTTTGGCTGTCTCAATTCTATCTTTTCCTGATGTCTTATAAGTAGGGTTTATTGAAAAGTTTTAATTTTTTCATCCCGTACTTGATCCCGGATACTGGTCTTTGCTCATGTTGAGAACAGGATTTTGAAGCTGTATCCCAATTGGTTTATACTTTATGCTCCGCACCAAGCAGTGACAATAAAACAGAATTGAAAGCGTAAATCAAGGTAAGCTTTTCCGGCTTTAATTTTTCATTCTACAAAATAACATCTATCGTAGCACATTGATTATAGCAAACTTTTTTACTGAAGCCAGTGAAATATTTCCTGTGGAACTTGAGTCCTGTCCATGTTGATATTAGAATAAACATATCAAGCAGTTTGAACTGTTTTAATAATTGCACACGCAAATCAATAATTCTTCAAACATTCTTAAATACCATTACTACGAAGATTGTCTCCAACCCGTTCGAAAAGCAGGAACCTGTTTTTTCAATTACTGAGAGCAACTGTATTCTTGCACTCACTGGAGTTACACATTTTTTTTAGGGGAACATCTTACTTAAAATACAAGAAATTATACAAACCACCACATTAAAAAATGGATTCAAATAAAACTGCAGCGCTTTCCTCCCGGCCTTTTGTTATCGGAACCAGCGGACATATTGACCATGGAAAAACTACTTTGGTCAAGGCTCTCACTGGAGTGGATACGGACCGCTGGGCAGAAGAAAAAAAACGTGGGATAACCATTGATCTTGGTTTTGCTCATTATGAGGATGAACAAGGAAATCAAATGGCATTCGTGGATGTCCCGGGTCACGAAAAATTTATTCACAACATGCTGGCAGGCGTGGCAGGACTGGATGCAGTTTTACTCGTTGTAGCTGCAGATGAAGGGGTGATGCCACAAACACGGGAACATCTGAATATCTGTAATCTGTTGAAAATTCAAACAGGGTTGGTGGTACTCACAAGAATTGATTTGGTGGAAGAAGAAGAAATGGTCGAACTCTGTCGTGAGGAAGTTTCAGAATTGCTGAAAGGAACATTTCTTGAGGGGGCGCCGATTTTAGCTGTCTCTCCAGTGACGGGTGAAGGATTGGATGAACTCCGTAAGACACTGTCAAAACTACCGAAACAAATACAGCATCCGGCAACAGAAAAACCATTCAGGCTTCATGTTGATCGTTCTTTCACGCTAAAGGGCTTTGGCACAGTCGTCACGGGAACTGTGCTCAGCGGAACCGTTAGACAAGATGAGGAAATACTGCAATATCCACAACGGCGGAACGTACGTATTCGAGGATTGCAGAACCACGGCCAGGAAGTCAAAGAGATTAATGCAGGACAGAGGGCCGCCCTGAATTTAGCAGGAATCGCCAAAGAAGAAATTCAGCGTGGTGACCAGTTGGCGCATCCGGAATCATTACTGAACAGTTATTTGCTTAATGTGTCATTGACTCTGTTGGAAGACGTTTTAGCCCCACTGAAAAACAGGACCCGTGTTCGCGTTCATCTTGGCAGCAAGGAAGTTTTTGGACGAATTGCTTTGTTGGAAGGTGAAACTTTGTCTCCTGGAAAAACAGCGCTGGTTCAATTACGTTTGGAAAGTTTGGTAAGCGGTAGTTATGGAGACCGATTTATCGTCCGGAGTTATTCACCAATGATTACCTTAGGTGGAGGAATGGTGATTGACCCTTCTCCCGGTAAATCCAGGAGAGTACAGCACGAACTTCCTGAACGGCTGGAACGTCTTCATGTTGGTGATGAAAATATTCGATCTGAAGAAGTGATCTATTTGCAGTCTGTTCGGGGAGTAACTGAGTCTGAATTTTCGGTTCGTACCGGCCTTTCCAGCAGGCAGTCCGGAAAAGCTTTGCAGCTTTTGCAAAGTCAGCAGAAAGTACTTTGTGTTGAACCTCTCACAGGACGTTATCTGCATGTGGAGCATATTGTGCGAATCGGCAAATTTTTGAGCAAAGCGTTGGAGCAGCATCACAAAAAATTCCCTGATCGCGATGGGATGACCCGTTCTGAACTTGGTGGTAAACTTTCCTTGATTTTTACAGAAAAAGAGGTTGAAAAACTGCTAAAATATCTGGTGAAGGTTGGTCTGTTTACACAAAATGATCAGTATATTTCCTTAGCAGAACATCAGCCGCAGGCATCACAAAGCAGGGAAGACAGTCTTGCACGCTGCCTTGAATTGATTAAGTCCGGTGGTTTTCAACCTTTACGCCGTACACATTTACTCCAGGAACTGGGTTTAAACGAAAAGGATGGAATGACATTACTCAAATCTGCAGCACATTCAAAACGACTTGTACGGGTTGCAGAGGATTTACACTATATTCCAGAGCAAATTGCATCAATTATAGAAAGTCTGCGGTTTTATTTTAGTGAAAATCCAAACATTACTGTAATCCAATTCAAAGAATTACTAAACATTTCTCGCAAACATGCAATTGATTTGTTAGAGTATTTTGACAGTCAACAGCTCACAATTCGGGAAGATAACCACCGAATTCCGGCCAGAATTACAGCTTTAAACAATTAAAGAAAACGGCATACAAAGTGTTTTTACTTCAAGTTATAATTTTCCCAATTTTACTTGTCACTTTACTGAGCGTGTGGAACTTTCAAACAGTAACTGTAACAGCTCATGCCCAAAGTTTGCTGAGTGACAGCGAGTGGTTGGAGGAAAATAAGGATGTTTTCGGCAAACAGGAGCTTACTTTGCAAAATATTCCGTTGAGACCTTCTGACTTGTCCTCCACTCCTACAGTTCTGCCGGAATCGTTCCTAATTCCTCTTGAAACCGGCGGACAATATTTTTCAACAGTTCCTCAAAAACCTGCCCTGCCTTTGATAGAACAGAAAGATCAAAGCGAAAATCCTTCAGGCTCTTTTTTAAGCAGACTTTTTCCCTGGTTTAGCAGTACAGAGCAATCTACATCCACTAACCTGGATACTGCTTCAGAAATGCATAATGCAGAAACTAGGGTGGAGTGGGCTGATTCAGAATTTGCGGGAATAAAAATGCTGATAACAGAAATTGAAAGGCTGCTCATATCAGATCCGGTAGCGGCCAGGGAAATGTACGAGGAAATAGAAGATCAGTTGGAGATTGATGAGCGTACACGGCTGAAAGTACAATTGCTTTATTATTTGAAAAAGTGGTCTTCTGCAGAGCAGTTAGCAGAAGTATTTTTGAGCGAACGTCCAGAAAGTAAGATGGCCTCTTTGATGTTTTATTTTTTGAACAAATCACTGATGGCTCAGCATAAGCCTCTCAGTCAAAATTTGATTTTCAGGAAACGTGCAGTGGAAACTCTGGAAGCAAAATTCCGCAGTGATTTTTTGTTCATTCTCAGTAACGAAGCATTTCTTGAAGGCGATCTTTTAACTGCAATACAATATCGCCTTGAAGGAATGAATAAAGCAAAAACTGCTAATGTTGCCAGTATGGAAAAATTGAATGGTTTGTTAAATCAAGTTCAGTCTCCTGAAATACTGCGAATTTTATCAGAGAATAATAAGAATGTTAAATGGCTGCAGAAAAAAATCTTCATAATGGAATTGGAACTTCTGGCTAAACTGAAACGTTACCGTGATGCATTGGGGATTTTAGAGCAAAGAATGTCTGCTGCAAGGGTAATAGGAGATCAGGAAGAGCTTGAAGTTTTGAAGCAAATACAGATCCGCTATACAAATGCTTTGAACGTCAATCCTCGCCGAATTGGGGTAATACTTCCCTTGAGCAGTTCCAGCGTAAAAGTTTCCCGATTGGCACAGCAAACTATGAATGGTTTGTGGCTGGCACTTCATGCAAACGAAATTCCTGCAGTGCCTGAAAACATGGGTGACGATGAGGCTTCGCAAGAAAATGAAATAACCGGCAAATCAGAAGATAAAGACAATGCTCAGGCGGAATCTGATTCGAGGAAATTTGAAGATTCTTGGGAACTTGTGGTACGTGATTCACAGTTGAATCCGGAAATAACCAAAAGCTTGGTACGCGAATTGGTGGAGACGGAAAGGGTGATTGCCATCATTGGACCTCTTGCCCGGAAAACATCAGAGGCTGCTGCAGAAGAAGCTGAGCGTTTGCGGGTTCCTTTAATTTCTCTTTCTTTGACAGAAAGCATTCCGGAACTTGGTGAATTTATATTTCGTAATAATCAAAGCTGGAAACAGGAAATCCAAGAATTGTTGGAATATGCAACGAGTGAGCTCCAGGCTTGCCGTTTCCTGATACTTTATGCAAAAACACGGGAAGGTCGACAAAAAATGAGACTATTTTGGGATGCCGCAGTTCTGAAGGGATGCAAAGTAGTTGCAGTTGAAGGTTTTAAGGATGAAGGTCAAAAAAGTCTAGTGAACGAATTCGATACTTTCACAGGCAAAATAAGACGTTTGGGTACAGAAGACAAAATAATTTTGAAGGAACTTAAAGAGAAGGAAGTGCCGATTCACAACTTTGATGCCGTTTTTGTAGCCGTTGGTTCGGGTGGTGTAAAAAATTTAAGTCTCATCTTTCCATACAGTGAAGTGTACAAAATGAGAAAAACGACTTTTCTGGGAGATAGTGGTTGGAATGATTCAGCCCTGCCGTATGCTCCGGGACTTCGAGGAGTGAAAAACCCCGTATTTGTGGACAGTTTTTTCCTGCAAAGTAAAACACCGGCCATGCAGCAACTGTTAAGGCTGCATGAACGGATTTTATATCGGCATCAAAATTATATTGGTCCTACAGCTTATACTGCTTTTGCCTATGATACGCTGATAATCTTGATGCGGTTGCTTGAAGACGAGCGAAATCAGAGCCACCGCGATCTGCGGGATGCCTTGTTAAATATGCAGATGTTTCCCGGTGTTACCGGCAATTTACGCTTCGATGAAATGGGTAAAGTTGAACGTGAATTGCAGCTGTTGACTTTGCGGAGGGGGAAAATTCAGCCTTTGAATTAAAAGTATTATGAGGCTGAATATGTCCAGGCAGCAGATTTCACTGCCTGATTAAGTCCTGACTATTTTACAAAAAGTGATTCAAGGTCCTTAAATGGAACTTGTTCAGGCTTCACATTTTGCTGCGGTTCATTGGTATTTCCCGTGTTACCGGCGTCGCCTATTGCAGATTCTGGATAAGAATCATTGGGACCACCAATCATCAAGTCATCCTCTTTTTTCTCAAGGCGCTTTTCTGGTCGGATTTCTGCGTGAAAGTTGCGCTTTGACTGTGCTTTCATAAGAATTTTTTGTTCTTCCAGGGGCTCTTCAACCAAATCTGCAACTTGCCGCAAACGATAACTATATTGACGACTAACCTCTAAAAGACGTCCGCCGGGAATGCACTCCGGACTGTCCTGGAATGTCCCAAAATCATCTACTATGACTGCGTGTTTTAGAGCTTCAGGACCCAAATAAACTAAAATATAGGAGTTTTCAGGATCTGATACTTCCTCTTCCTCATGAGTTTCAAATTTTAACCATTTCATATTTGCCTCCTAATAACTTAAATATTGTTAAATCATTGATTAAACCCCTGCGAAAAACATGCCATTTCCTGTGGATTATTAGAACATTTTACTATGGAATATTGAAAAACTTAGCGGGATGTGGGTCCGCGGAATAATGAGAAAATATCAATAATAATTACAGTTACATAGTTAGTAATAACGGTTTATACAAATTTTCTTTATCAAGTTCACCTAACAGGAATTGGATATTGCTTTCTGGTATTCAGAGAATAAATTTGATTTATTTATATTTGTATATTACGATATTTACTAATGAAAAGGAGATACCATGAAAACTTCAGCAAGTAAAAACGAAATATTAAAACGTGAGCTCGAACAACTATTTGGCGAGCAGGATGCAAATATTGAAACTGCAGCACAGTGTTTAAAGGTTATGTCTCATCCTGCCCGCCTGCGTATTTTGTGTGCCTTGCGTCAGGGAGAACAAACAGTCCAGAACCTGGAATACTACACTGGAATTAAACAGTCGACTCTGTCACAGCACTTAGCTTTGTTGAAAAGCCGAGGCGTTTTAGTTTCACGACGTGAAACAACCTACTCTTTTTACAGTTTTTCCAACGATCAAATTACACAATTATTCGATTTGATAAAGGAAGTATTTTGTACCTGAATTAAAATGACAAATTCAATGGCTAAACCAAACCAGCCCAAGTTGGTCTTCCGACAATTTTTTGACAAGGATACGGGAACATTCACGTATTTTTTGTTTGATTCTGAAACTATGGAAGGCCTGATAATTGATCCGGTTAAAGAGCAATTTGATCTAAGTTTACAGTTCATAGAAGAACTGGGAGTTGAGCTAAAATATGTAATTGATACGCATGTCCATGCGGATCATGTTACTTCTTCATGTATGCTGCGTGAAGCTACTGGAGCAAAAAGTGTTTTTGGTGAGCCTGCCGGAATTGAATGTGCAGATATTCTTCTTGAAGATGGAGATGAGTTAGAGTTTGGACACTTTAGCCTCAAAGCAATTGCGACTCCCGGACATACAGATGCCTGTACCAGTTTTTATACGGAAGGGATGCTCTTTACAGGAGACTCTTTGTTGATTCGCGGTTGCAGACGCACCGATTTCCAGTTGGGTGATCCGGAAAAACTTTATGAAAGTATTACTCAAAAACTGTACTCCTATCCGGACGACACCTTGGTTTATCCTGGTCATGATTATCTGGGACGTACAGCCTCATGTATCAGAGAAGAAAAAGCTTTTAATCCCAGAATTGGCAGCGGACAAACGTTGGAAAAATTTGTCCAAATTATGAAAAATCTGGATTTGCCAAAGCCTAAACGCATTGATTCGACTGTTCCTCAGAATCTTCAATGCGGTTTTTCACTGGAACTTGGTCATGTAAATGAAGATAATTTTACTATGAATGATTTGTATCAGTTGCTGGATAATCTGAAATTTACAGAGAGGGTAATTGATGTACGGACGCCCAACGAGTATTCTCAAGGTCATGTCCCCGGTAGTTTAAATATTCCCATGGGTAACGAACAGTCGTTTCTTGAAGAGCTCAGCAGTTATCAAAGAATATTTGTACATTGCCACTCTGGACGCAGGGCACAAACTGTTTACACAATGCTTGGAATGCAGTGTTTGGAAAATGTTGTCTGTATCAACAGTTCCGGAATGGCAGACTGGACGATAGCAGGCTTTCCTGTGGAACGGTAAGGGAGCCACCCTCAATGAAGAAGAGTATCCTGGTCAAATTCAGTTTAATTCCCGCTTTACTACTTATTCCAACTATACTTTGGGCCGCTTCTACGGAAATATCTGGAATGCCCTGGTGGGGCTGGCCGACGGCCTTATTTTTCACAACCTTTTTCATGGGTGTTTTCGGTGTAATGGCCGGAATTGGCGGCGGTGTTTTGTTTGTCCCTCTGGTTAGTGGTTTTTTCCCGTTTCACATCGACTTTGTCCGAGGTGCAGGCTTGTTTATTGCCCTCGGCAGTTCACTTGCTGCTGCTCCACATTTACTGGAAAAAAACCTGGCTAGTTTGAAGCTCGCGCTACCGACTGCGTTGATTGCTTCTGCCTTTGCAATTGTAGGGGCATTTCTGGGACTTTGGCTTTCTGCACTGAATCCGGCATATATTCACGGGAGCCTGGGTCTAACGATTATCACTATCGTTTTCATCATGCTGTTTGCAAAAAACACGGAGAACCCTGAAGTGAGCAGGGGAAACAAATTGACCGAGCTTTTGCAAATCAATGGTATTTACACCGAAGAAACTACGGGCAAAGAAGTTAGTTGGACTGTTCACCACACAAAGAGAGGTATGTTCGGTTTTGTGGTCGTCGGTTTGCTGGCAGGTTTTTTTGGATTGGGTGCAGGCTGGGCGAATGTTCCCATTTTGAACTTGTTGATGGGAGCACCGGTAAAAGTCGCAGTTGCTACAAGCAGTTTTGCGCTTTCAATTACGGACAGCACAGCGGCCTGGATTTACATGAATAAAGGAGCAGTTTTGCCAATAATAGTTGTTCCCTCAATGGTCGGTATCATGCTGGGGGCAAGAATTGGTTCAAAGTTGCTGCCAAAAGTTAAACCAACTGTAATTCGTTACATCGTCATCACAGTTCTTCTTTTGGCAGGAGTACGTTCCCTGTTGAAAGCTTTTGGTATTTGAGCACAAACTTGGAGAACTAATGGAAAAATCTATAGTTTTTGAAAATGCTCCAGAGCAGCATATATACGCAAAAATTATATATCACATAAGTAATCTGGGTTTGCTTGCTCTGATTATGGGATTCATTTTGTATATTTTCGGAGTGCTGACTCCGCTCGTTCCGCTGGAAGAACTGCCTAAGTACTGGTCATTATCTTTAACGCAGTTTCTGGAAAAAACCGGAGCGCCTACCGGCTGGCGATGGACAGCAATGTTAGGTTATGGTGATGTAATACCGTTTTTAGGGGTTACCATTTTGGCCTCCGTTACTTTTGTTTGTTTTCTAGCTTTGTTGTTTAGTTTTCTGCAAAGAGGAGCCAAAGTGCTGGCATTTATTGCGGCAATGGAGTTGTTCTTCATTCTTATCTCTGCCTCTAATCTTATCCAGATTTCCCACTGAAATCTCTCAAATTGAAGCCTTATCTTCTTCCACTGGCAGTCGCCCAGAAAATCCCTGCCGAAATCAATAAGTCCAAAAATAAAGCTGATACCTCACTAAAAGAAGCGCTGCAGCTTAGACAAGGGCTTCCAGCAGCCGGTTTTGGTATGCAGTGATCAAAGCTTCGCCATAATGGGGTAGCTTCTCCAGGCGGCGTTTTACCGGTGTTTTGTCCGTTTGCGGGCGCATTACCTGATGTAAAGTGTAACGCAGAATATCCTGGGGATTTTGAATACAGTAAAGAATGAATGTCAAAGCATCGTTTTCCGGGTTTTTTTCGTAAATGAGCCACAACAGCCTAACTATGTGAAAATGATTGATTCCGCGTGAACATTGCCGGTCCACAAATTCCAGGATTGATTTAAGATAATTTTCGGCCCTGAAACCTTGCGGTAGCCCTGCTGATTCAGTGAACTCCTGATAATAAAGCAAAGTCAGCACCGAAGAGCAGAAATAGCTCCAGGCTTTTCTAAAATCATCCAGAGGTATCAACTGTCTTTGAGGAACCGTGTCCGGTTCTGCCTGCAGTACTGCCTCCTCGTTGGTGTCCAGTAACACTCCAAGGGAACTCTGTATTGACTTGATTGCCGGCAATCGAAATTTCATAACTGACATAAGCCTTTTCAGGCGCAGACCATCAGCACTTTCCAAAAAACCTGCTGCCCTTGATTCCTCCGGCGACTGTGTCCACGCACTTAAACTGTGAAGTGCAGAATACAGTTTAGAATAAATTGACTCGGCATAGTGCTTTTCCATCTTTTTTATTTCTTTTGACCATTCTTTCAAAGGGGTTCCGGAAGGAAGCATTTTTATCAGGCGCAATGGAAATTTTTGCCGTATATTGTCCAATTCCGAATTTTGCGGCATCTCCGGAACATAAAAGAGAATCACTTTTTTCTCTTTTCTCAACTGTCGCATTCTGGATCGAATTTGTGTACCGACTCCGTCTAATTCTACAGCTTCCGGAGGTTGTTTCAATTGTTCGTACAGTTCTTCAATAAATCCGGTAAGTGCAGAAATTTCTTCCAATTTGTGAAGCACAGAGCGGATGTAATGTGAGAAGCGTTCTTGTTCAAAATTTTCATAAACCCGCATCTCATGGGGCAGAATGAAATGTAAATGTGAATTCAACTGCTTGACTCGTTCACTCACTTTCTGATTAAATTGCTCGGGATTTGTCCGGAACAATTCCTTAAACTCGGTAAAAATGGAGGAAAGTGTATGTTGTTCTTCGGTTGAGAGTGACTGGGCTTTCCACTTTTCGCGCCACTCATCTATTAATTGCTTCCGGATTTGATCTCCCTCTTTTTCCATGGAAAGACGGTATGACTTTGCAACACTTTCACAATGTCCTTCCAAACTATCTGAATGAAAATTAAATTCTTTGACCAGGTCCAGTATTTCAGGAATTGCGGCAGTAATTTGTTTTTGTCCTTTCACACTTTGCTGGTAAAACTCAAGAGGCAGGATTTGCTCATTGAAGAATATATTTCCGAATAATTTTGAAAATACATTGCGAGTAATGTTGACGATAACTTCTGCAGTTTCCAGTTTTTTTGGCAGAATGATCGTCACCTTGAATGATCTTGAATCAATGAAGGAATCTATTCGTGAGGCAGGAAGTGTAACATTTTTTGGTAGAGGTGAGCCGATTTCAGTCTCGTATGTTGTCTGATCAATAAAACGCAGCAGATGGCTGGCGTAATTTATTTTCAAACCTAATCTGCCTGGAAAATCAAGCATGTCGGGAAGTTTTTCGCTCAAAAATGTTTTTGTCTCAAGCGGAATCGATTCAGAAAATTCTAACCGAAAAAATTTTGAGGTGGGAGTTTGTTCTTTTTCCTGATCATGATTTTGGAGTTGGGAGTCTCCAATTGTACGGAGCTTAGGATCAAAACGCTCTTCAAAAGATTTGTCGTTGCTGTCAAAGGACTTCATGAAATTGTACCCTTGAATTGCCTGGCTCACGACCGGGGATCAATGCTTCCTGACAGAAGCTATATCTTCGTTCCATTCTCTCAGTTTATGCGGACCTTCGAGTGTAGTTTTCAGTTCGATTAAATCCAAAAACTTTTTATCTTCCAAATCAACATTGGGATACCTCCTTCTTAAATAACCCCAGAGGTTAAGGTAGTTCTCCTCTTTTTGCCAATCTTCATTCTGTGACTTCTGCTCTGTTTTGGGCTGTTCAGTAAATGGGTAAAAAACCTTGCTCATACTACTTTCTCGAAAACTCTGTTTATTATCTTTCCAAACTCGCTGTTCCAGAAAACTAATCCGGAAATTTAGAATTTATCACCAATGCTGCCGAAAGTTTTAACGGCCTTATACTCTATGTAGCAATATTGTTGCCTGAAAATATAATCAGGATAGGAAAAAGTTGAATAATCTATTAAATACTGGGCTAATATATTGTTAATACAGATTAAATTATTATTATTTTAAAATAAAAAAATTATAAAATAATTTTCATAATTTACAATTGCGTTGATCAAAGAGCAAAACAATTTGTGGATTTGGGAGGAGAATTAAGATGTAAATCTATTTCATTAAATTCCCAATTACTTGTAAAAAATACAATATGAAGGTATATATTGGTTTCAACTAAAACCACCAAATTTGGGTTTCTATTAAGTGGATAACGATTCATTTGAAAAAATAAATCAGTACAGCAGGCGTGAGGTGCTGAAATTTCTTTCATACTCAGGAGTGATGGGTACAATCGTGTTTCTTCTGAACAGTTGTACTCTGCCTGCCGGCATGAGACAAATCATTGGTGAAGTTTTCATTAACGGACGTAGAATCCGGCCCGACCAGTTGAAAGGAACTGATGGTGTGCTTGTAGAAAATGATGCTTTGATCAGTACAGGATCAGCCGGATCTGCTGTCTTTGTTATTGGTAGAGATGCATTTATTATCCGGGGAAACAGCAGACTGGAACTTAACCCTAAACTTGACAGGAAACAAAACTAAATTTCCGGATTCGGTCTCAGATCAGGAGCAATACTTTCAGTTTTTGCCGGGAAAAAGCGTACATTGAGAACCGTTACAGCCGTTATTGGAATCAAGGGAACTGGAGTCTATCTTGAGGCTGATTCTGAAAAAACCTACGTGTGTACCTGTTACGGGACTTCCCATTTGCAGGTTAAGGATGCCCCCGAAATCAGCGAAACCGTCACCACCAGTCATCATGACCAACCACGTTTCATCTACTCTGGAGAAAAACGGATTGAACAAGCACCGGTGATCAACCATTCAGATCAAGAACTGATACTGCTTGAAAAATTGGTGGGCCGCATTCCTCCTTTCGTAAAACCGAATAGGAACGATGGAGGCAAATCTTCAAAGTCAGATAACCCTTATTCATCTAATAAATACGGATATTGATCCATTAATTAAGGCTTCCTGAATACCAAACCGGAATAGCTTTTATTGTGTTGGAGAGAGGTTTATTCATTTTCACCCTGTTCCATTTTCCCGTTTAATATGGAATTGAATTCCAATATACAGGGATTATTAAAACCACAGCAAGTTCAGAATTACTGTCTTAAGGTGAAGGACAAAAGGAGAACTATGTTTTAGATTGAAGCGGATTCAGATGAGTGATACTTTTATGGAAGCTAAAATATTTTGCACATGAAATCACCATCCCAAAAGAGCCCTTATGAGAGATCGAATAATATCTATTAAAGCCATGGAAATCTTGGATTCACGCGGAAATCCAACAATTCGCTCCACAGTAATTCTTGAAAACGGAGTAACCGGAACTGCGTCTGTTCCGTCCGGAGCATCAACTGGTGAAAATGAAGCTCTTGAACTCAGGGATGGTGACAAAGCCCGTTATGCCGGAAAGGGAGTACTCAAAGCTGTAGAAAATGTGAATCAGGAAATTGCACCGGAACTGCTGGGAATGACTCCGGATCGGCAGGCAGAAATTGACAGGATGATGCTGAAACTGGACGGCACTGCGACCAAAAGTAATTTGGGCGCAAACGCAATTCTCAGTGTTTCCATGGCCGTTGCGGTAACTGCGGCCAATTCACACAACCTTCCACTTTATGCTTATCTCGGAGGTGTGGGCGGATTCCGTTTACCGATGCCGATGATGAACATTATCAATGGCGGAGAACATGCTGACAATAGTGTAGATTTGCAGGAATTCATGGTTATGCCGATTGGCGCACCAACATTCCGGGAAGCCTTGCGTTATGGCGCGGAATCATTTCATGCGCTGAAAAAAATCCTGCTTAAAAAAGGCTATGCGACAAGTGTAGGTGACGAAGGCGGTTTTGCGCCAAATCTTAAAAGCAATGAAGAGGCATGCGAAGTAATTCTTGAAGCAATTAAGGCTGCCGGATATGAACCCGGAAAAGACATTTCACTGGCCATGGATGCCGCAGCGTCATCTTTTTATAAAAAAGGTTCGTATGACTTTTTTAAGTCCGGACAGGGCACAAAAAATTCAACGGAGATGCTGGGATTTTACAGTAGTATGGTTGAAAAATATCCGGTTGTATCAATTGAAGATCCGATGGATGAGCATGATTGGGACGGTTTTTCAGCCATTACCAAAAAACTTGGTAAAAAAGTTCAAATTGTTGGAGATGATTTGTTTGTGACAAACACAGATTTTGTCAAAAAAGGGATCAGTAAAAATGCGGCCAATGCGGTTCTGATTAAACTCAATCAAATCGGGACAGTTTCTGAAACTGTTGCCACCATTCAGCTTTGCCAAAAAGCAGGCTGGAATTATATTATTTCGCACCGCAGCGGTGAAACTGAAGATACGTTTATGGCAGACTTTGCAGTTGCAATGGCCGGAGGGCAAATTAAAACTGGCTCAGCTTCACGCAGCGAGCGCATTGCAAAATATAACCGCTTACTTGAAATCGAATCAGAACTCGGTAAGTCCGCAATTTTCGGTAGTTGACCGCAAGTCTGCCGGGGTCGTGATTCTGAACCCAATCTGTCAACATTGAACCACTTGACATTCATTCCTTTGAAAAACAATCCTGAGGAGTCCGGACGCATTCTGAAAAACGCGCGGACGGTTACAATCTTTACCCTTTTTTCACGAATCCTGGGTGCAGCGCGGGATTTAGTGATTGCGCATGTCTTTGGTGCCGGTTGGGTGACGGATGCTTTTGTGCAGGCTTTTACAATTCCGAATGTCCTGCGCCGCCTGACTGCAGAGGGTTCGATGACTCTTGCTTTTCTTCCTCTCTACACAGAAATCCGTGAACGCAAGGATCCTGAAGCTGCAAAGAAATTTGCGGCAAAAACTTTAGGGCTCGTCCTGGCAGCAACAACTATTCTGACCGGCTTGGGAATTCTTTTCAGTCCTCAGTTGGTTTATCTGTTTGCGGCAGGTTTTGCTTCAAGTCCGGAAAAATACGACTTGACGGTGCTGCTGACCAGAGTCATGTTTCCATATTTGATTTTTGTTTCGCTCGTTGCCTGGGCAATGGGGGTACTCAATGCCGAAGGCCGTTTTGCAGCTCCGGCTGCAGCACCGATTTTATTAAATATCGGAATTATCGGGGCAGCATTCGGTATTTCTCCATTGTTGGAAGAACCGATGATCGGCATCGGTATTGGTGTTCTTCTGGGTGGAATCGCGCAAATATTAATTCAAATACCCTCACTGAGAAAAGTTGGGCAATCCTTCAAACCGCAAAATTTTCTCAATGATGAGAATATTCAGCGCCTGCTGAAACTGCTTGGTCCGTCTTTGCTGGGAGTGGCGGTCTATCAAATCAATATCATTGTGCTGCGCAACCTCGCCAGTTTCATGCCCACAGGGCAAGTCACGCATTACTACAATGCCAGCCGACTCTCGGAACTGACTTTGGGTGTATTTGCTTTTGCAATCACTTCAGCCGGCTTTCCGGAATTAAGTCAGCACACTGCTGCCAAAAACTGGGAGAAAATCCGCAACACCCTGCGCTTTACCATGTCCACAACTTTACTGGTCATCTTTCCGGCCAGCGTGGGTTTGGCGGTTGTTGCAGAACCGATTGTGTCAATGCTATATCTGCATGGAGCGTATGCATGGAGCGACGTTCAAAATACCTCGCTCACGCTGCAGGCTTTTGCATTGAGTATTCCTGCGGTAGCAATGATTCGGTTGCAGACTTCAGTGTTTTTTTCACTTAAAGATACCCGCACTCCGGTCAAAGTTTCAATGTTCAGTATTTTGCTGACAGGGCTTCTGGGTTGGTGGTGGAGTCAAAGCCTGGAAATATTTGGCCTGGCCCTGGGGCTTGTTGCAGGGACCTGGTTTCAGTGGATTATGTTGTCGCTCTTTTTGCTCAAGAAATCCGAATTACGTAAAAATTGGTGGCCCCTGCGGTCGTCTTTGCTTTATATGCTGGCTTCAGCAGGAATGGGAGGTTTTGCCTGGTATTACAGAGGATATGGATCATGGGAAAACGGACCTTTTCTTGTTTACAACTGGGTGATTTTTGGAGGAATACTGCTTGGTTCAGCCTTGCTTTACGGATTATTGCTTTTAGTTTTCAGGGAAGAGCAAGTGCTGAGATTGAAAAACCATATGCTACAAATTAACACCTAATAATTCCAGCGTTGATGCCGCCATCACTTTGGCTGCCGTAACCATATCATCAATCACTATGTATTCGTCCGGCTGGTGAGCAAGGTCAAGGATGCCTGGACCGTAGGCAATACAGTCATGCAGATGTCCGATGCGGGCAATGTGTTTTTGATCATAGGTACCGGGAGAAATGACATGTTCAGGAGTTTTGCCCAGGATGCTCTGAATTGCAGAACTGACGGCTTGGACAACCGGGGCATCCGCGTCGGTCATGGTGGGTAAAAATTCCATAATGTCCCGGATTTGATAGCGAAAATTCGGACGGGAATCAGCGAGTTCATCCAATAAGTTTGTGACTTCTGCTTTGACTTCCGTGATATCTTCTTCAATTAAAAAACGTCTGTCCATAATGAGTCTGCAGGAGTCCGGAACACAAGGGCTCGGCAAGCCTTCAAAAGATTCGGCTTCACCTCCGTGAACTGCCTGCAGATTCAAAGTGGATCGCCTTGCTCCTTCTGGAACAACCGGCATTCGTGTTTGTTTTTTGTCCAGTGCAGGAAAAAGCCGTGACTCAATTAGCTCCAAAAATGCACTCATGTGTCGAATGGCGGAATCGCCGAGAAAAGGCATTGAGCCGTGTGCGATTCGACCGAATGTTTCAACTTCCGCCCACCATGCTCCGCGGTGACCGAGACAGACACGATCAACATTCAAAGGTTCCGGAATAATTACATGATCGACCCGCGGTTTTGAGAAAAACCCTTTTTCTGCCAAAAAGGCAACTCCACCGTATCCTCCGGTTTCTTCATCAACAGTTCCGGAAATTTCGATTGCGCCCGGAAAATCAATGCTTTCTTCCAGGATAGCCTCCATGGCAATTACTGCGGATGCTAGTCCGCCCTTCATGTCGCAGGTGCCGCGCCCATAAATTTTTCCGTCACGCACCAGTCCCTCAAAGGGGTCAACAGTCCAGCCGCTGCCAGTAACAACAACATCAAGGTGTCCGTTGAAATGAACACATGGTCCGGAATGTTTGCCTTCAATACGTGCAATCACATTATGACGGGGGTAACGCTCTGTGTCTCCGGGGGTATTATTGGCGCGTTCATAAAGCAGTGAAAAACCACTTTTCGCCAAACGGTTTCCCAGCAGTTCCGCGCATAGTAAATAATCCTCTCCCGGAGGATTGATAGTTGGAATACGTACTAATTCCTGTGTAAATGAAACCAGTTCTTCACGTTTGGAGTCGATTCTGGCAAACAGTGATTCAATCATCTATGACCCTTTGATGGAGATTTGTAATCACGACATGATAACAATATCAATATCAATAAGACAATCTTCAATTGAAAAGTAAGTAAATGATTTCAGAAACAGGAGAGAAAACCACGGGGATGAACATTGGAAACGGCAAACTGTAGATCTCTTGTTAGGAGGCTTAAAAACAAATGACCCAGCTACCTGCCGGTTTCCTTTGAACTTCTGGTCAGATTCTTAACAGGCATGCGTTAAAATTTGGGAAAGCATGAGGGGGCACTTTGCTTTTCGGTCAATCTCCCGCAACCATAAACTAACATCTGTGTCCAGTGTGTTATACTATGCCACGGGATAATTTTGATTCATATTAGTAAATTTACGTAGATTGCAAAATAAAGTAAATTAAATGAAATATCAGTATTTTAAATAAAAACTACTACTAAAATTCATGTGATTTTCGGTGAGTATGTAGAGTGCCGGAGAAAAAATGTTAAAGGAATTTAATAATTAGGTGACTTCGTGTTTCTGCCTGAAACGTTCTTCCCGCCATTCTTCCGTTTTGAGTACGTCATCTAAAGCTTCCGCGGCATCCCACACATCAGTGTAGCGTAAATAAAGGGGAGCAAAACCAAAACGCATACTTCCCGGCTCTCTGAAATCGGCGATTATTTTTCTGGAAATAAGAGCCTGAATGACAGCAAAACCATTTTCAAAATGAAGGGTGACTTGAGAGCCTCGTTTATCATGATCAATTGGGCTCTGCAGAGTTACACCATAATTACGACATCCACTTTCAATAAGTTCAATAAATAGTTGAGTCAGACGCTGACTTTTTTTTCGCACTTGCTGAAGATCGACTTCCTGCGCAATTTCAAGACCGGCCTGCAGTCCCCTCAGAGATAAAACAGGTTGTGTTCCTGTCTGGAAACGACGAATGCCTTCTGCAGCATGGAAATTTTCTTCAAACTCAAAAGGACGTGCGTGTCCCCACCATCCGGAAAGAGGATTCTCAGCTTCGTTCTGGTGCCGCTTTGCCACATAGATAAAGGCGGGCGATCCCGGGCCACCATTCAGATATTTGTAAGTGCAGCCAACCGCAAAATCCACACCCCATTGGTC
>Ga0208206_1000031_pt1 | contig 35471 bp, 35 predicted proteins | sample DeeseametaMP1483_FD_184187 | JGI IMG/M metagenome (GOLD analysis project Ga0208206, IMG submission 184187) | Marine microbial communities from the Deep Pacific Ocean - MP1483 (SPAdes) | ecosystem: Environmental > Aquatic > Marine > Oceanic | place: South of Fiji, South Pacific Ocean | collected... | reverse complement strand
CCCAAAAACCAAGCGTCCATGTTTTTGTTGGTTGTTCCAGTTTTGCCAGCCAAATTTAGGTTTAAACTTCTTAATTTTGTTCCTGTTCCCCTTTTAATAACTCCTTCCATCATCGATGTAATTTGATAAGCTGTTTCAGGAGAAATAATCTGTTCTCTATTGTCTTGAATTGTTGGTATTTCATCTTTTAAGTAGGACATATTTTCACAACCAATACACTTTCTCTTATCAGCATTAAAAATTGTTTTGCCTCTTCTATCTTGAATTCTATCAATAAAAATTGGTGTTACTTTTTTTCCTCCGTTTGCAAATGTACAATAGGCATTGGTAAGTTGAACAAGGGTCGTTTCGGCGGCACCCAAGGAGACCGATAAAATTTCTGGAATATCATTGTATATGCCAAAATTATTTGTAATCTTTGACATTTGATCAAAACCAACTTTTTGAGCTAAACGCACAGTTATTAAATTTCTCGATTTTTCTAGTCCTGTTCTCAAAGTTGAGGGTCCATAAAATTTCTTTCCGTAATTTTCCGGTTTCCAAGTTTTCAATCCTTCTCCCTGATCCATGACAAAAGGAGCATCTAAAACTAAAGTTGATGGTGTAAAACCATTTTCTAAAGCCGCTGCATAAACAAACGGTTTAAATGCAGAACCTGGTTGTCTCTTCGCTTGTGTTGCTCTATTAAATTCACTCAATTTGAAACTAAAACCACCAACCATAGCTAGCACTCTTCCAGTATAAGGATCCATCACTACAATAGCTCCGTTAATTTTAGGTAGTTGTTTTAAATTCCATTTATTTTTTTTTATTTTTTTTACGTAGATAATGTCGTTTAAATTTAAAAGATCTTCAAAACTCTTTTTTCTAACCCAGCTAACATTATTAAAATCAATAAAACCTATTTCTTTGTTTTCAGTTTCAATTTTTGCAGTTAATTTATCTACGTTAATTACTTTTGCCAGTTTCCAATTTAAACTTTTATCAAGAGTTAATTCTTGAATATTCTTTTGCCAATCTATTGTTTTTATATTTGTTATTGGGCCTCGCCAACCATGTCTTCTATCATACTGCTCCAAACCTTCTCTAAGTGCTTTTAAAGCTTCAATTTGATATTGAGAATTTAAAGGAGTTCTTATTGATAGGCCCCCTTTGTATAGTTTATCATAACCATAAGTGTCACTAACTATTCTTCTTACTTCTTCTGAATAAAAATTTGCATCTTCAAGTAGTTTAATTTTTCTTTTTTTTGTTTTTATTTCTTTCTTTTTTAAATCTTCATATTCAGCTTTATTAATGTATGAATTCTCATATAAATTTTTTAAAACAAAATTTCTTCTTATCGTGGCTCTTTTCTTTGATTTATAAGGATTATATTTGCTAGGTGCTCTTGGAAGGGCCGCAAGAAGAGCGGCTTCGTCATAATCTAGATCTCTTACTGATTTATCAAAATACTCTAGACTAGCTGCGGCAACTCCATATGTACCTTCGCCCAAATATATTTGATTTAAATATAGTTCCATAATTCTTTCTTTTGAGTACGCTCTTTCAATTCTAAATGCTAAAATAGCCTCTTTAATTTTCCTTTTTACAGAAACCTCGTTTGTTAACAAAAAATTTTTCGCCACCTGTTGTGTGATCGTAGATGCACCCTCCAATCTTTTGGTTGAAAAAATATTTTTTACATTTTTGATTATTGCTCTAGTGACACTTTTTGCGTCTACACCTGGATGAGAAAAAAAATTTTTATCCTCAGCTGATAAAAATGAATAAATTACTTTTTTGGGTATAGAATCATAGGGAATAAACAGTCTTTTTTGTAGTGCATGCTCAGCTATGAGTTGGCCATCCCCAGAATGTACTCTACTTGAAATTGGAGGTTTGTAGTTAGATAGTATTTTATAATCGGGAAGATCTGAAGAAAAATACCAAAGAGTCGAAAATGAGAACATCAAACCCAATGTTAGAAAGACAATTGTTAATTTTATAATTGTTTTGAAAAAAATTACCACTAATTCAAAGAAATAATTGAATTCTGGCTTTCTTAAGGCATTTTATAATATTAATCTGAATTATAAGAAAAAATTACATATATTTCTTAGTAAATTTAAGATATAGTTACCGTTTAGTTATTAACAAAATTCAATTTTATGAACAGAACTATCATTACAAACAGGAATAATTTTTCATGGAAAAAAATTTATACATTGATGCTTCGCATCCGGATGAAATTAGAGTCGTACTTAAATCAAAAAATTACATTGAAGAATATGAGTACGAGAATAAAAATAAACTTCATTTAAAAAATAATATTTATTTAGGAAAAGTAAGCAGAATTGAACCTTCTTTGCAGGCTGCTTTTGTTAACTACGGAAAACAAAGGCATGGTTTTTTAGCATTCAATGATATCCAGACAGATTACTATCAAATACCACATGATGATAAAGCAAAACTTAAAAGGGAGGAAGAAAATTTAAGATTAGAACTTAAAGAAAAAAGCAAAAATATCGAAGAAATTGAAAAATCGTCAGAAACAATAAATGAGACGGTTGATTTAAATGATAATAAAAATGGAAATAATGATACGAATGAAAAAACTAAAGATGAAAGTTGGTCTATAGAAAGAAATAGCCAATTTAATGAACTCAGAAAAAAACATGGAGTAAAAAGGTACAAAATACAGGAGGTGATAAAGCCAGATCAAATAGTTTTGGTTCAAATTTTTAAAGATGAAAGAGGTCAAAAGGGCGCTGCAATGACAACTTTTATCTCTTTAGCTGGCAAATATAGTGTTCTGATGCCAAATACATCAAAAGGAGGTGGCATTTCTCGAAAAATAACCAATTCTGACGATAGAAAGAAAATTAGAAATATTCTTAACGAAATAAAAATTCCTGAAAGCATGGGTTTAATTGTTAGAACTGCAGGTTTAAATAAAACAAAAAATGAGCTTAATAATGATATTTTAAACACTATTGGTACATGGGAAGAAATTAAAAGTAAGGCAGTTAGTTCTATTGCGCCCGCTTTAGTTTATGAAGAAGGTGATATTATTAAAAGGGCCTTAAGAGATATGTATGATAATGAAACTAAAAATGTAGTTGTGGAAGGAAATGAAGGATACCAAAAGACAAAAATTTTCATGAAACTTTTAATGCCAGAAAATGTAAATAAAGTAAAAAAATATAGAGGAAAAATACCTCTTTTTCATGATATGGAAATTGAAAAAAAATTAAATCAAATTTTTGAACCCACTGTAAAATTAGACTCAGGTGGATACATTGTTATCAATCCAACTGAAGCATTAGTATCGATCGATATAAATTCTGGACAATCTACTAAAGAGGTAAATATAGAAAAAACGGCAGTAAAAACTAACCTTGAAGCTGCAGAAGAAATATCAAGACAAATCAAAATAAGAGATCTTTCGGGATTAATTGTAATAGATTTTATCGATATGTTTAGTTTTCAAAACAAAAGAAATGTTGAAAGAAGATTAAGAGATAAACTAAAAGATGATAGAGCAAGAATACAATTTGGAAGAATAAGTAATTTTGGACTGTTAGAGATGACACGTCAAAGATTGAGGGAAAGCTCAGTGAAGTGGAATATGACTCTCTCACTCGATTCTTTTGCTCTAAAAATTGTAAAAAAAGCTGAAGAATTTGCTTTTTCAAATAAGGCTAAAATTATAAATTTAAGTATTCCTGAAAAAGTTAAAATTTTTATTGAAAAAAATTTGGTAAAAGAAATAAATCATTTTAGGAAGAAATATAAATTCGAATTCAACTTGATTTCAGATAAAAATTTAATACTTCCTGAATATAAAATAGATTTACTTAATAAAAATAAAAAAATTATAAAAAAAATTGAAAATCTTGAAAAAATTGACAAAAATTTTATAGAAAAAGATTTTATAAGAAAAGAATTTGTAAATAAAAAGTTTATCAAAAAAGGTAAATTTAAAAAAAAATATAATTATCAGTCAAAAGAAAGAAAATATAGTTTTGATAATAAAAAATTAGCTAGGTATTAATTTTTCAAAAAATCAAATTAAATTTTCTTGTGGAGATGAGGAGCGGCCATATTTTCTTTTTTTCATTCTTTCAGCTTTAAAAGCTTTCCTGCCAGCTAAAACAGCATGTTTCATTGACTCTGCCATCAAAACTGGATTTTTAGCTTCGGCAATTGCTGTATTAACCAAAACACCATCGCAACCTAATTCCATTGCAATAGTCGCGTCAGAAGCAGTACCAACTCCAGCATCAACAATGACTGGAACTGTTGATTGCTCTTTTATTAAAGTTATATTTGTTCTATTTTGGATACCAATACCGGAACCAATTGGCGCTGCTAATGGCATAATCGCACATGCTCCGGTATCTTCTAATTTTTTTGATAAAATCGGATCGTCGGTACAATAAACCATAACTTCAAAGCCTTCTTTGACTAAAATTTCTGTTGATTTTATTGTTTCAATCATATTTGGATATAATGTTTTTTTATCTCCTAAAACTTCCAACTTGACCAATCTCCAACCCCCAATTTCGCGAGCTAACCTAAGAGTTCTAAGAGCATCTTCAGATGTGTAACATCCTGCAGTATTTGGAAGATAAGTAATAGATTTTGGATCTAAATAATCCATTAATAAAGGTTGATTTTTATCTGAAATATTTACTCTTCGAACTGCTACTGTAACAATGTCTGCGTCAGAAGCTTTAACTGCATCGGCTGTTTCTTTAAAATCTTTATATTTTCCTGTACCAACAATTAATCGAGATTTAAAATTTTTATTTGCTATTGTAAAAACATCTTGCATATCTTTTAACCTCCGCCAATAAAATGGACAATTTCTACCTTATCTCCTTTATTTAAAATAACTTTCGGATATTTATTTTTTTCAACAATTGCACCATTAACTTCAATGGCCACTTTAGTTTTTTTAATTTTTAGCTTGTTTAGTAATTGGTTTAAGTTAGTTTCAATATTTATTTCGTATGGACTTCCGTTTAATTGTATTTTTGCCACATTTAAGTTATTCATTACACTTACTTTAACTTATTTAAATTTAAATGACAAAAAAAATACTAATTATAAATGGACCTAATTTAAATCTTCTTGGTGATAGAGAAAAATCAAAATATGGAAATGACACTCTTGAAACGGTTAGGAAAAAATGTGAGTCACATTCAAAATCAATCCATGTTGAAATAGAATTTGAACAATCTAATATAGAAGGCGAAATTGTCACAATAATACAAAAGGCAAAAGGTATCTTTGATGGAATAATAATTAATGCAGCGGGATACACTCATACTTCAGTTGCAATTTTGGATGCCCTTTTAGCTGTTAAATTGCCTGTTATCGAAGTTCATATAACAAACATTTACAATCGAGAAGAATTTAGAAGTAAATCCTTAATAAGCAAAGCCGCAAAAGGAATTATTTGTGGATTTGGTGTGAATGGATATATTATGGCATTAGACTCTATGAAGGAACTTCTTAGACAACAAAATGAAAATAAATAAAAAAATTATTGAAGAGCTTGTAGGTTATTTAAAGGAATTTAATCTCAGTGAAATTGAGTACTCTGAAGGTACAACAAAAGTAAAGGTTTCCCGATCTATAAATAGCCCAGGCGTAATATCTGCCGAAACAGAAAAAGAAAAATCTATAATTAAAAGTGCGGATATGCACATAACCTCTCCAATTGTAGGCACAGCTTACCTAGCTCTAGAACCGGGAGCAAAAAAATTCGTGGAAATTGGACAAAAAATAAAAAAAGGACAAACCATCATGATTATTGAAGCTATGAAGACGATGAATCATGTTCCCTCAACTCAAGATGGAGTAGTTAGTGAAGTTCTGATAAAAGACGGAGAGCCTGTAGAATTTGGACAACCTCTTATTTCAATTAAATAGTGTTTAAAAAAATTTTAATTGCTAACCGTGGTGAAATTGCGGTTCGTATAATTAGAGCATGCAAAGAACTAAATATACCAACGGTTGCCATTCACTCTGATGTGGATAAAGATGCAATGCATGTGAGATTAGCAGAAGAAAGTATTTGCATAGGATCACACAAACCACAAAATAGCTATTTGAATATAGCAGCAATTATGACTGCCGTTGATGTAACTGGCGCTGATGCTGTTCATCCTGGATATGGCTTTCTTTCAGAAAATTACCATTTTGCAGAAATAGTTAACAAAAGTAATATAAAATTTATTGGCCCCAGTGCAGAAATAATGAAAAAGATGGGAAATAAAATTGAAGCAAAAAGGATTGCAAAAAAATTTGGTCTTCCCGTTATTGAAGGATCTGATGGAAATATTAATTCGTTAGAAGAGGCAAAAAAAATTTGTTCAAGTATAGGATATCCCATTTTAATTAAAGCTTCTGCTGGTGGAGGTGGAAAAGGAATGAAACTTGTAAAAAATGAAAATGAGTTAAATGATTCTCTTTCGTTAACTAAACTAGAAGCAAAAACATATTTTGGGAATGATGAAATATATATTGAAAAATTTTTTGAAAAACCTAGACATATAGAAGTACAAATTTTATCAGATAAAACTACCACCATACATTTAGGTGAAAGAGACTGCACCGTACAACGAAAACATCAAAAACTTATCGAAGAATCTCCAAGCCCAGTATTAAATGAAAGTACAAGGCAAGATCTATTAAATAAAACCATAGAAATGGTTAGCAAACTTAACTATGAGGGGGCAGGTACAGTTGAGTATATCTATAATAATGGAAAATTTTTTTTCTTGGAGATGAACACTAGAATTCAAGTTGAACACCCCGTTTCGGAAATAATCGCTGGAATAGATATTATTAAGGAACAAATAAAAATAGCCTCAACAGGGAAAACGGCATTAAAACAGTCCGATATAAACTTTAGGGGTCATGTTATAGAATGTAGAATAAATGCAGAAGATCCTAGCAAAAACTTTCAACCAAGCCCTGGAACTATTGATGTTTGCCATCTACCTGCGGGTTTTAGAACTAGAGTAGACGGCGCAATATTTCAGGGTTGCAAGATCACTCCACACTATGACAGTTTAATTTGTAAACTCATTTGCCAAGGTAGGAACAGAACTGAAGCCATACAAAGACTTCAAAGATCACTAGATGAATTTGTGCTTGAGGGCATCACTACTACAATAGAATTGCATAAAAAAATATTAAGCCATAAAAAATTTATTAATTCTGACTTTGATGTAAATTGGTTAGCTAATGAATCGTTTTATTAGATATTTTCACAACTAGTAATCCATAAATCATAAATTGGGTGGTCGATTGATTGTAGAGTGGGACTAGATGCAAACGTCCAACCATTAAATAAAAAAACCTGATTATTGTCCTTAGCGGATAAATCTTTAACTTGTATATACGCAACTGCATCTGAAGTGTCACTACTTTCAGAAAGTTGACATTTCAGAGCTTGAATTTCTAATGAACCAAAAATTTTTTTATCGCCAATGGCTAATTTAATCGAAGATGTTTTAGCAGTTATTTTGTCTAAAGCTGTTAAATTAATATAAACTTTATCATCTTTCAAAGATTTGGGTTCACTAGAAATATCGTCGCTTTTATTTAAAGTAATATTTTTATCTTTTATTTTTTCTAGTTCAGTTTTATCTTCTTCAAAAGTTGGAGATAATTCTTCTAAATTTATTAATGGAACCGATTCAATTTTATCTTCTGCTAAAACAAAGACAGTATTTGTCAAAATAAAAAGTAAACAAAAAAATTTAAAATTTCCAAGTTTCATATTTTTTCATATTTTTTTTCGAATCAAAAGTTAACGAACCATCCGGTTTGTGAGCCTTTGTTGTTCCTGTTAAATTTTCTTCGTGTTTCTTTTGCCACTTAAACTTAATTGGATTACTAGATGGTTTATTATTTGTTAAAAAATGTATCCATAAATGCCACTCTGGTGGAATTTTTGACGACTCAACTCTATTTGTATAAATCACCCATCTTTTTCCTTTGGAATTAGAATAGTATTTGTTACCAAATTCATCTTTGCCGACCAATTTCCCAGTAAACAAAGTATAAATAAAAGTACCAACAGTTTGACGATGCCACCAGGTAAATATTTGTTTAATAAAACTAATCACAAAATTTTTCTTTTTTTTTGTTTTTGATTGTATTTACTATTCAAGTGTAAAAATCCACACAATTAAAAATTGTAAAAAATTTATTAGACTTACAATATATTTTGTATATATCATATAAATGCTCACAATATATATAAAAATAATTAAATTTAGGAGATAAAACTTATGTCGAAGTATTTAGTTGAAACCTTTTATACATGCACATTTAAAATTATTCATAAACTCGAAGAACTAAATGAAAAAAAGCTTTCTGAACTCGAAAATCGTAAGGATGGTAAGGTTGAAATAATTGATGTTAGATTAAATAATAGAAAAACCAAAGCAGTTAATGAAAAAAACCAAAATGTTTCTTTAAGCAAATCACCTGCAAAAAATATTCCTGACGTTTCGTCCATTGTTAGTGAAACAATTGCTAATTCAGACAAATTCCAAACTTTAACTGAATTAGAGGGAAAAAACGTTAATACCCAAAGATTATACAAACAGATAAATAATAGATCAAAAATGCCAGATAGAAGAAAAGGTTATATCCAAAAAGTTTCAATCGGAGAGCACAAAATTTATTTGCATACAGGTGAGTATGATGATGGAAAAGTTGGCGAAATTTTTATCGATATGAACAAAGAGGGAGAGCTTGTAAAAGCTTTAATGAATAATTTTGCAATAGCTATCTCATTAGGTCTTCAGTACGGTGTGCCATTGGATGAATTTGTTGATGCTTTTATCGAAACTAAATTTGAACCATCTGGAGAAATTAAAGGCAATGACAGAATATTAAATGCTTCTTCTATTCTAGATTATATTTTTAGAGAATTGGCTATATCCTATTTAGGTAGAGAAGATCTTGCTCATACACCTTCGATTAGCAAAACTACGAATGACAGACTTGCAAGCGATGGTGAAGAGGATGCTTTCTTGAAATTAGTAAAAGATATAACAAGTAAGGGTTTTGTAAGAAGTAACTATAAAGACAAACTTGTTGATCTCAGTAATGTAAGAATTAATTTAAAGAGTAAAAAATAGATATCATTGCTTCTTGTTCAAAACTTTAATACTTAGCTCTTTGAGTTGGGTTTCGGTTGGCTTTGAGGGAGCTCCCATTAACAAATCTTCAGCATTTTGGTTCATTGGAAACAAAGTTATTTCACGAATATTATCTTTATTAGCCAATAACATAACAATTCGATCTATTCCAGGAGCCATACCACCGTGAGGAGGAGCTCCGTAAGAAAGAGCTTTAATCATTCCCTCAAATTTCTTATTAACATCTTCTTTTGAATAACCAACCTTTGAAAAAACTTTATACATCAAATCTGGCAAATGATTTCTTATTGCTCCAGAAGATATTTCAGAACCATTACATACCAAATCATACTGGTACGCGAGTATTGATAAAGGGTCAGATTTTTCGAAATCTGATGGATTAATTTGAGGCATCGAAAAAGGGTTATGGCTGAAATCAATCTTTTTTTCTTTTTCATCATATTGATACATAGGAAAATCAATGATCCAGCAGAATTCAAACTTCTGACTATCTATAAGATTAAGCTCCTGTCCTAGTTTCTGTCTTGCTAATCCAGAGATTTTTTCAACGTTGCTTTTTGTATCGCATGAAAAAAAAACTGAGTCATTTTCTTTTAAATTACAAACTTTTACGAGTTCATTAATTGCTTTTTCTGAAAAAAGTTTTGCAATCGGTCCTTTACCAAGAAGTTTATCTTTAGCTCTCTCTAACACTATATAGCCTAAACCTTTGGCTCCCTCTTCCTTGGCCCAATTATTATACGCATCAAAAAAACTTCTAGGTTTCGAGGATGTATTTGGAGCGGGTATTGCTCTCACAATCGCACCTTTGGCAATTGATTTTTTGAAAATATCCAATTTGACATCCTCCCTATTCATTATTTCTGTAACATCAAATATTTTTATTGGGTTTCTTAGGTCTGGCTTATCTGTTCCATATTTTAACATTGAGTCTTTATATTTAATTCTTGTAAAAGGTATTTTAGAAATAATTTTTCCTTTTCCAAATTCAGTAAATACTTCAAATAAAATAGGTTCTAATGTTTTAAAAATATCTTCCTGTTCTACAAAAGACATTTCAATATCTAATTGATAATGTTCTCCAGGACTTCTATCTGCCCTTCCATCTTCATCTCTAAAACAAGGTGCAATCTGAAAATATTTGTCAAAACCAGAAATCATGACCATTTGCTTAAATTGTTGTGGTGCTTGAGGTAATGCATAAAATTTACCATGATGCAATCTGCTAGGAACTAAAAAATCTCTAGCACCTTCTGGACTAGAAGCGGTTAATATTGGCGTTTGAAATTCCAAAAAACCTTTGCTAATCATTTTATTTCTTATAAAAGAAATTACTTTTGATCTTAAAATAATATTATCGTGCATCTCTTGTCGTCTTAAATCTATAAATCTATATTTTAATCTCGTCTCCTCTGGATAGTCCTGTTCACCAAAAACAGGCATTGGTAAATCTTTTGCAGCAGAAAGTACTTCGAATGATGAAACGATTATTTCTATTTCTCCAGTAAATAAATCTTTATTTATCGTATCTGTAGATCTCTTTACAATTTTACCTGACACACATACTACGGATTCTGGTTTGACTTTTTCTATTTCCTTAAAAAAATTACTGCTATTTTCTGTTACACATTGTGTTAAACCATAATGATCACGTAAATCAAAAAAAAGCAGGTTTCCATGATCCCTCTTTCTATGAATCCAACCTGAAAGCTTAACAGTTTTTCCAGCATCTTTTTTTGTTAGTTCCGAACATGTGTGAGTTCTATATTTATGCAAAATGATTCCCTTTTTAAAAATTTATATCATTTTTAATACTTCTTTAATTAATTTTAAGTTAAAAGGATTACTCTTTTTTAAAGAATATTTATCCAAAATCGAAATAAATTGAGATATTTTTTCATAGGATCTATCAATTCTTTTTATAATGTAGTCAATATGTTTTTTTTCAACCTTAATCTGTTTATCCGAAAAGTTCTTTGCAAGTATAACGCTGATTAGATCATCGCTTGGAAGATTTATGCCGATCATCAAGCTGCTACTAGCTCTAGATTTTAAATCGGGCAATTTAAATTTATATGCACTAATTGGATTAGTAGAAGTAGTTAAAAGATATTTATTATCCTGTAAAGCAAAATTCCATAAAGAAAATAGTAAATTTTCTGAAACATTTTCATTTAAATTTTCAATTATCAAAGCTTCATTTATTTTAAATTCAAAAAAAATTTTATCATTTAATGCATCAGACTGTATTTCTAATGTTGATGTTTTGCTTTTCAAGATAGATGCTAGATGTGTTTTTCCAGAGCCTGGTGGGCCAAATATATTAGCTATTCGTTTTATCCATCTGGGCCAACTACTTATAAATTCGTATGCTTCTTGATTGCTAGATGACACATAAAAATCTTCTTTCAGATAAACATTATTTGTTGGAAATTTTAAAATTAATTGATCAGTCATTTATATAAAGTCCCCAATGCCCTTGATCATTATTTAATTGATAACCAAATTTTAATAGTTCTGTTCTCAATCTTTTTGGATTGCCATAATAATATATTTTAAAAAAAGCATAATTAATATTAAATTCTTCTAAAGAATAATTATCAATGATATTTATTTTGTAAAAAGTATTTTTTAGATTATCCAAATCACGAAGATTTGTATGTTGAAATTTTATTCTTATTAATAATGGGATCGAAAGATCTATAACGTTCTCTTTTTTCCAAATATCTGTGATTTGCATTTTTAAATCTTTTAAAATATAATTTAACTTTAATTCATTCTTTATATCATTAAGTTCATAAGTAATATTTTTGCTCATCCTGCTATCATTAAAATTTGTTTTTACATATATATTCAATTGGTCATTTTGATGATGCATTAATGTAAAAACGTAATTTTTTATATTGTATTTATTAACAAAATCATCGATATTTAATTCTTCAATTCTATTTTTCATTTCTTTTATTTTAGAAATATCATCTAAATCTTCCAATGGTAGTATGAAATTTATTAGCTCATTATTAATCTCAACAGTTGTCCATTGCTTATAAAAAAAATTCTCATAAAAATCTTGTATTTCTTCATTTACAAAAAGTACCGGAAAAAAAATTGCAGAAATATTTTTTGGTTGAGAAAATGAAATATTTTTCTGTTTTAATAATTCTATAACTTTAATATCATTGTAAAATATCTTAAAGGTTGCTTTGTACTCATCATTTCGATAGCTCTCCTCTAAAATTTGAAAACTATTTATCAAATTCTTTATTTTGTTTAATTTTATATTGCTTATTTTGTTTAAATCTCTTGATAATAGAATTTTAGACATAAGTATTTTAAAAGAATTTAAAAATACTTTATTGATATATTTATCTCTTGAAAAATTTATATTTATCGCTCCTTCAACTTTAACATTATTAATAATAAAAACATTTTCTTCTGAAAAACTTTTTGAAAATGTAATTAAAGAAAATATAGTTGCTGTTAAAATAATAAAAATATATTTCCCTGATCTGGCTATCAAATATTTAGACATTAAATAAAATTTTTCATGAAAAAAGCCTATAATACTTACAAAAAAAGCGGTGTTAATATGGCAACTGTTGATAAGTTAGTAAATTACATATCTGAAATATCAAGAAAAACTTATAAAACGTTTATTTGTCAAAAAAAAAATCTATTTCAGTTTTTGCACTTTCTGCGCTGTCTGAACCATGAACGGAGTTCTTATCAATTGAAAGTCCATACATCTTTCTTAATGTCCCTTCCTCTGCCTTTAACGGATCTGTAGCACCCATTATCTGCCTATTTTTGAATACTGCCCCTTCTCCTTCCAATACCATAACTACTATAGGACCCGATGATAAATAATTACATAAATTTTTATAAAATGGTTTTGTTTGATGTACTTTATAAAACTCTGCTGCTTCTTCTTTGGTAATATGTACTTTTTTGTTTTTTAGAATTTTTAAATTTTTTTCTTTAAAAAAAGATTTTATTCTGTTTTCTAAATTTCTTTCTACAGCATCTGGTTTAACAATAGATAAAGTTTGTTCAATCACAATTCTATTCGTAATATTCTTTTACTAAGTTGTTGAGTAAACTAACTCCAAAGCCAGTAGCTCCACCAGGATTCAAATTTGCAGCTTTTTTTGAAAAAGCCATTCCAGCAATATCTAAATGAGCCCATGGTGTTTTATTTAAAATGAATCTTTGTAAAAATTGAGCAGCCGTAATTGAGCCTGCTCCACCTACATAGTTAATATTTTGAACATCTGCGATTTTAGAATCTATCAATTTATCATAATTTTTATGAAGAGGTAATCTCCATACTTTCTCATTAACATTTTCACTAGCTTTAAAGATTTTTTTTGATAATTCATCATTGTTTGAAAATAAACCCGCATACTCTTCTCCTAAACTAACAATGATTGCTCCAGTTAAAGTTGCAAGATCAATTATAAATTTTGGTTTGTATTTTTTTTCTGTAAAGCTTAACGCATCAGCTAAAACAAGCCTTCCCTCTGCATCAGTATTAAGTACTTCTATAGTTTTACCTGAATAAGATTTTACAATATCTCCTGGTCTTTGGGCATTACTTCCTGGCATATTCTCAACTAAACCCACAACACCAACGGCATTGATTTTTGCTTTCCTTAAAGCAAATGATTTTAATAATCCAACAACAACAGCAGATCCTGCCATATCATACTTCATCTCTTCCATAAATTTTGCTGGCTTTAAAGAAATTCCTCCCGTATCAAAACACACACCTTTTCCAACAAAAGCTAGAGGTTTTTTTTCAGTTTGCTTTTTTCCATTCCATTCGATTGTTACTAAATAAGTTTCATTAGCACTTCCTTGGCCAACTCCTAACAACGCATTCAATCCTAGTTTTTTTAATTCTTTTTCACCATAGGCTTTTATCTTGAGTCCAAGTTTAGATAATTTTTTTATTTTCGACACATAAGCTCTTGGACTTAAAACATTTGGAGGTTCTGAAACGAGATCTCTGGTTAAAAATATACCTTCTTTTATAGCATCACAATATTTATGGTGAACTTCAATTTTTTGTTCATGTGAAGTTATAATTTTAAAATCAATTTTTTTGTTAATCTTATCTTTGTCTAAAGTTTTATATTTATTAAACGTATAACTTGTTAAACTAAAACCAAAAATAAATTCTGAAAAGAATTTCGCCGTTTTTTCCTTATCAAAATCTAAACTATCTACATAAAATTCAACTTTTTTAATGTCTTTAAATTTTTTTATATAGGAAAATAACGCCCCACCAATTTCTTGAGGATAGTAATTCTCGTATTTATTTTTTACTTTTATTATGAAGCATTTTTGTTGGTTAGAAACATCAAAAGAACTTAGTTCTTCATCTTTCTTTTTCACTTTTAATACATCTAAAAAAGAATTAATTTTTTTAACTTCATTATTTGACAAAATATCTTTTTTATCTTTGTAGTCATATTTGTCAGTTACAAATATAGCAAATGCCTCACAATCGGGACTCAAACTGCTTGTAAAACTTAACATTTTTTCTTCCTTTAACGTATAAATTGAATTCTATTCGAAGTTGTTTTATTAACTATATATAACAGTTATTTGCAATGAAAAACAGAATTTACAAATATATTTTTCACGAATTTATCCGCAATTTTATTGTTACACTTTTTGCTTTTGCTGCAGTAATTTGGACAATTCAAGCTGTAAATTTCCTAGATCTTGTGACCGAAGATGGGCACGCTTTTAAAATTTACATTATATATTCGTTTTTAACCATAACAAAAGTATTAACAAAATTAATTCCTTTTACATTTTTAATAGCTTCAATAATAACAATATTAAAATTGGAAAGGGACAATGAACTAATTGTTTTATGGACATCTGGCTTAAATAAAATTTTTATTGTCAATCTTATATTTCGTATATCGATACTAATGATGTTTGTGCAACTGCTAATGGCTACTATTATAAATCCAAAAACTTTAAATATTTCTAGAACTTTATTAAAAAACTCAGAATTACAATTTGTCCCTTCTCTGCTAAAAGTAAAACAATTTAATGATACGTTGAAAGGACTTACCATCTTTGTCGAAAACAAAAAAGTCAATGGAACGTATGAAAATATTTTTATAAAAGACGAAGGGAGAGTTTTAACTCAAGTTTCCGGTGGATCTTCTACAATTTTTGCAAAATCTGGATATTCAACAAAGGATGGTAAGAATTTAATTTTATTCAATGGTAATATTCAAACACTAGATGCTGATGGCAGTGTAGGTATTATCACTTTTAACAAAACCACAATAAATCTTTCAGGACTTTCTACAAAAACTACTGCTGAACCAAAGATACAAGAAACATCATCAATGCGAATTATACAGTGTATGCAAGAAAAAAATTTATATGTAAAGAATTGTATCCTAGGAAAAAGTATAGAAACCAAAAAACAACATCTCACACAAAATAAAATAGAATTTAACAGAAGGTTTGGTATGCCGATTTTTATACCGTTAGTTGCACTGATATCTTGTTTTCTACTTTTATCGAGAAATGAAAAAAAAATTTCTGGTTTTTATAAATACATATTTTTTTTTATTGGTTTTGCCATTCTAGTGGGTTCTGAAATAACCGTCAGATATTCAGGCACTTCTTTAAATCATGCTGCTATTTATTATTTAATACCCATTGGATTAATTCCATTTGTTTATCTTTCTTTAATAAGAACGTTTAAATATGAAAATTTAAATTAATACGCATGATAAGATCTTTTATTATAAATAATTACCTAGCTCGAGAGTTTTTTAAAGTCATTATCAATATGAGTTTAGCCTTTCTTTCTTTAGGTTTTATAATAAATTTATTTGAAGAAATAAATTTTTTTAAAGATTTAGACGTTGGAATTAATCTTCCTATTATACTATCGGCACTATTCGTTCCCAGTATGATTTACAATATGTATCCCTTTGTAATCTTATTGTCTGGAATTTGGTTTTTTCTAAAAATAAGAAAGACAGACGAAATTATTGCTATGAGGATTTCTGGAATGTCAAATTTCTCAGTGATTATAGTCCCAAGCATTGTATCAATAGTCTTAGGTGTTTTTTTTATAACATTAATTAATCCCATTACATCTGTTTTAATTAAAAAGTATGAAACCATCAGAGGCTCTTATGAAACACAACAATTCGAGTATTTAGCCACAATAAACACAAACGGAATATGGATTAAGGAAAAAAATTTTAGAAAAAATTATATAATAAGGGCCTCGAACTTAGACAACCAAAGCTTAATAGATCTTACAATTTATGAATTTGACTACAGTCACAACTTTGTAAAAAGAATTGACGCCAAATCCGCTGATATCAGTTCACTAAATTGGAAACTTAAAGATGCAAAAATAATCGATAAAGATGGAATAACTGTTTCCGAAAATATTAATAACCTTCCTTACCAAAGTAGATACGACATTAAAAAAATTAAAAGTTTGTACTCTAATCTCGACACTATTTCATTTTGGAATCTAGAAAATGAAATCAAGCTTTTGGAAAATAGAGGTTATTCAACAAGAGCAATGAAGACAAAATTGCAACGATCCTTGGCATTTCCCTTTTTCCTTTTAAGCATGGTTTTATTAAGTGGAGTGTTTACACTAGGAAAACGGTCTAAAGAAAACAATTTGGCCTATGTATTCATTACTATAATTGCAAGCGTTTTAATATTTTACTTTAATGATTTTTCAGCTGCGTTAGGTAAAACGGAAAAATTGCCAATTGAAGTTTCGGTTTGGATGCCAATCGTGATTATTTTTATATTTGGTGCCGCAGGGTTAATACATGCAAATCAAAAATAAAATAATTCTAATAATTATTTGTACTTTAAGTTTATCTATATTTAATTCAAATCTCCATGCTGAAGAATTTAATATATCTGCTTTGGAATTCTCAATTGACCAAAAAAATAATATTGTTATAGGTGAAGGCGACGTTGAGGTTACTGATTCTGAAGGAAAACTTATAAAAGCCGATAAAGTAACTTATGAAAAATCAAAAGAATTTTTACTAGCTGAAGGATCTGTAGAAGTGATTGATGTTGAGGGAAATATTTTTAAAACTGATAAGGCAACATACGACAAAAAAAGAGAGATAATTATTACTTACGAAAATTCAGAATTAGTACTAAAGGAAGGTTACAAACTTACATCAAATAAAATTTTATATAATACCATAAAAAAAATAATAAGTTCTAATCAAAATTCTATTTTAACTGATAGTGAAGGTAATATTGTTACGGTAAATATGTTTCAATACTATTTGGAAAAAAATCTATTTTCTTCTGTAGGGGAAATAAAAATCATCGACATAAATAAAAACAAATATTTTTTTAAAGAACTACATGTAGATACAAAAAAGAGAGAAATGATTGGTTCAGATGTTAGTGTCATATTAGATCAAGAAAATTTTGGCGTCAGCAAAGAAAGCGATCCTCGATTTGTTGCTAATGATATCTTTATGACTAAAAATAAATCTAATTTTTCAAAAGGTGTTTTCACTATTTGCCAAAAAAAAGAAGGTCGATGCCCACCTTGGACTTTACAGGCAAAAAAAATTAGCCACGATAAAATAAAAAAAACTATATATTACGAACATGCAACATTAAAAGTTTACGACATGCCCATATTTTATTTTCCAAGATTTTCTCATCCTGATCCAACCGTTAAGAGAGCATCTGGTTTTCTAAATCCTTTTTTTACTAACTCTACAAGTTTAGGAGCAGGTTTTGGGTTACCATACTACTGGGCGATTAGTCATGATAAAGACCTTACTTTTACTCCAAAAATGTATGCAAAAGAAAATGTATTGTTTTTAAATGAGTACAGACAGGCCTATAAAAATGGATTTTTAACATTAGATACCAGCTATACCGAAGGATACAAAAATACTTCAGCAACACAAACGAAAGGTTCGAGAAATCATATTTTTGCCGAGTTAGATTTTGATTTGAGCCAAGATCAATCCTATGAAAGTAAATTGTCTTTTAAAACACAAAGAACATCTAATGATACGTATTTTAAAATACATGATATAAATACTGCTTTAGTTGACGCCGAAAAAACAGACCTAGAAAATAAAATTAGTTATAATTTTAGCAAAGATAGTATGTACCTAGATATTTCTGCAACTGTTTATGAAAATTTAAATAAAAAAACAAGCAACGATAGATATGAATACATTTTGCCAAATATACTGTATGGAAAAACTTTTTTCTCTGAAAAATTTGGTTCTTTTGATTTCAAATCAAATGCCATTTACAAAAACTATGAGACTAATAAATATACAACTTTTCTCACTAATGATGTCATTTGGAATCCTAGTAGTAATATCACCAAAAAAGGGTTTGTTAACACTTTACAGGGTATGATAAAAAATACAAACTATGAAGCTAAAAACACAACAGATTACAAAACGGAAGGAACCGTAAATGAATTAAGCGGCGTTCTAACTTATAAAAGTTCTTTACCAATGCAAAAGAAAGGAATTAATTTTTCCAAAATTTTCTCACCAAACTTTAGGATTAGATATGCCCCTGGACATATGAGAAATCTGAGTGGAGATGATGTAACCTTAAAATATGCAAATTTATATACAACCAACAAAACCTCAGAAATTGAAGATGGTTTAAGTGCAATTTTAGGATTTGAATTTAAAACGAATGAAAAAGATGAAGATGGTAGTGATAAAGAAAAATTATCTATATCAATGGGACAGGTTTTTAGCGATGAAAGCAATGAAAATATCCCATCTAGAAGTTCGCTAAATCAAAAAATGTCTGATGTAGTAGGAGAAATTAACTACAACTTTTCAAAAATAGGCAATATTGATTACAAATTTTCACTCGATCACAACTTTAACACCCTTAATTATAATGAAGTTTCAACTAATCTAAATTTTGGCAAAGTTGCTTTTAACTTAGATTATTTAGAAGAAAGAAACCATGTTGGTAGCGAAAACTATGTGAACTATGGAGTTAGTTTAAACTTCAACGATAATAATAAATTAAGCTTTACGACAAAGAAAAACTTCAAAACGAACAGCACAGAACTTTATAATATCAGTTATCAATATGCGATTGATTGCTTAACTGCTGGCCTAACTTTTAGAAGAGAGTTTTACGAAGATAGTGATACAGATGTAAAACCAAGAGATTCTTTAATGTTTATCATTACCTTTGTGCCTTTCGGTGGGGTAAAAACACCAAATGTAAGTCAGTGATCTATATTAAAAAAAAAATTTATTTTATTATAACTTCATCGTTTACTCTTATTGTATTTTCAACATTAATTTTGTTTTTTTATGCAGCCTTTTTTTTCGAACCACCTGCTGTTGAAAGAAAGACAGAAGAAAATCAAATTACAAAAAGTGAGGAATCATCTACTCTTCCAATCGAAGAGATTGAACCCAAAAAAGAAATTGTAAAAGTTGATGTATCGGAAGTTGAAGAAGTAATTGTTGATGTGCCGGAAGTTGAAGAAGTAATTAAAGACTCTTTATTTGCTACCGTTGGAAATAAAGCTATAACCCAATCGGATATTATAAATGAAATTAAGATAATTTTAATCTTAACTGGTCAAAGTTTTACTGAAGATATAAAAGAACAATTGCAATCTGGAGCAATACAATCAATTATTAAAAGAAATATAAAAAAAATTGAAATTGAGAAATATAATTCTTTAACATTTAATCAACCTGACGTTGACAAAGAATTAAAAAAATTAGCTGGTAACTTATATATGGATTTAGATACGTTTGAAAATACATTTATTGCTAATGGAATTCCTTTTTCAAATGTTATTGATCAAATACAAATAGAACTTCTGTGGAATAGTTTAATATTTGAATTATATAAAAATAGATTAGTAATTAGTCTAGATGAAATAAGTGAACAATTAAAAGCAATTCAAAATAAAAAAGAAATTGAAGAGTATTTAATTTCAGAAATCATAATTAAACCAGTTCCAAAAGACAAATTAGAATCTACAATTAAAGAAATAAAAAATAAAATTAAAATTGAAGGTTTTGAAAAAGTTGCTATGAATTTAAGTATTTCAGAAACAGCTTTACAGGGTGGAGATTTAGACTGGATAAGTGAAAATGCCATTTCTGAAAAATTTAAATCCAAAATAATCAACACTCCCGTTGGAAATATTTCAGAACCTATTCTTTTGCCAGAGGGTATATTGTTTTTTAAAGTCAGAGATAAGAGAAAGTTAAAAAAAATTGTAAATTTAGAGGATGCAAAAAATCAATTAGTAAAAGTTGAAAAAACAAAAATACTCAGAATGCACTCGTTGTCTCATTATAAAAATTTGAGAAAATCGATAACAATAAATTATTATTAAATGACTAAACCTATAGCAATAATTGCTGGAGAGCCAAATAGCATTTCTTCTGAAATTATTTTTAAAAGTTGGAAATTGAGAAAACGATATATTCACAAACCCCTGTTGGTAATTGGAAGTATTCAACTATTAAATTTACAAAAAAAAAGATTAAAATATCATATTCGAATTAAAAAAATTAAAAGTAATTTTAATATGAAGGATTTAAATGGAAACGAACTTCCAGTATATAATGTCGAATACAAACAAAAAAAACCCTTTCAAAAAATATCAAATAAATCAAACAAGTATATTTTTAAGAGTTTTGATATCGCAATAGACCTTATAAAAAATAAAAAAATTCTTGGCTTTATAAATTGTCCAGTCTCTAAGCAAACCTTATTTAAAAATAAATATCAAGGTATTACCGAATTCCTTTCAAAAAAAGCTAGCGTAGAAGATAATGAAGTAATGTTAATTTATAATAAAAAATTATCTGTATCACCGTTAACAACACATATACCTTTAGATCAAGTAAGCAAAAAAATAAATAAATTAAAAATTATAAAAAAAGTAAAAATTATTTATAATTTTTACAAAAAAATTTTTAACATAAATCCCAATATTGCCGTTCTAGGTTTAAACCCACACAATTTTTCACCAGCAAAAAAGTCAGAAGAAAAAGAAATTATATTTCCAGCTATAAAAACTATTAAAAAATCAAGAATTAAAGTAATAGGACCAATTTCACCTGATACAAGTTTTATGCTTTTTAAAAGATATAAACTTGATGTAATTCTTGGAATGTATCATGATCAAGTTCTTTCGCCATTTAAAGCTTTATTTGAATATAATGCAATAAATATTACTTTGGGACTTCCTTATATTAGGATATCACCAGATCACGGTGTGGCAGAAAATATAATCGGTAAAAATATTGCTAACCCCAGAAGCTTGATCGAGTCAATTAAATTTTTTAATTATATAAAATAGCTGATGAATTTTTTTAAGATAGCAAAAAAAAGTTTAGGACAAAATTTCTTAATAGATCAAAATATAATTAACAAAATTATTAAGATTGGAAAAATTGCAGAAAACAAAACAGTCTTAGAAATAGGACCTGGTTATGGAAATTTAACTAGAAAAATTGCAAACATGAAACCAAAGAAAATACTTGCAATTGAAAAAGATAAAAAATTAGCTTTATTTTTAAAAAACATTTTTAAAGATTTTAAAAATATCAAGATAATCAATAATGACATTTTTAATATCATTGAAAATAAAAATTTAGGCCAAAACACCATTGTATTTGGTAATCTCCCATATAATATTTCGACTCAAATATTAGCCTCCCTTGTATTGCTTGAAAAATGGCCTCCTTGGTATGAAATCTTAATTTTCATGTTCCAAAAGGAAGTGGCCGATAGAATTCTTGCAAAAAAAAATATTAAAGATTTTGGTAGATTGTCAATTTTATGTAATTGGAGATTAGATATAAAAAAACACTTTGATGTTTCAAAAAATTGCTTTTCTCCCAAACCTAAAATCAATTCTACAGTTCTATCATTTATACCGAAAAAAAATAATGTATTTAATATAAAAAATCCCAAATACCTAGAAACGGTAACAAGAGTGCTTTTTTCAAGTAGAAGAAAAATGATTAATAAAAATTTTATAAAATTATTTGGACATGATAGATCAGTAGCTAAAGATTTGAATTTAAACCTAAATCAAAGACCAGAAGAATTAAGCAATGAAATGTTTTATAGAATTGCAATGAAATATGAAAAGTTATTTTATTAGTTCTTCTACCTTTTTTGCAATTTCATCTGAATTTTGTGTTTGACTGACTCCCTTTATTTCAGACATAATTATATTTAATATTTTATTATAGCATACTTCCAAATCATCATTTACCACCACATAATCATATTCGTTCCAATGAGAAATCTCTTCGTTAAATTTTTTCATTCTTTGTTCAATTAATTTTTCTTGCTCTTTGTGGCGATTTGATAATCTATTTTTTAACACCTGTATATTGGGGGGAAGAACAAAAAATGCCACTAATGATAAATCTTTAATTTTTTGTAGTTGCTGCGTACCTTGCCAATCAATATCAAACAACACATCTTTACCAAGAGACAAAAATTTTAATACTGGTTCTTTAAGAGTGCCGTAATAATTGTCAAAAATTTTTGCATATTCAAAAAAATTATTACCTTTAATTAAGGAATCAAATTCTTCATTATTAATAAAGTAATAATCTTTTCCATTTATTTCGTCGGGCCTTGGTTCTCTTGTGGTGTGGGAAATTGAAATTGTGAAGTTTGTATTATTTTTTGCAAGTTTTTTTGTCAATGTTGTTTTGCCTACTCCTGAAGGTGAAGACAACACAAACATCATACCCTGTCTTTTTATAACCATATTAAAAATTGATCAGCTTGATGTTTTTCTTAATCTTCAAAAAAGTCTTTTAAGACTATCTGCTCTCAATAAACTTTATAGCATCACCAACGGTAAGAATTTTTTCTGCTTCACTGTCGGAAATTTCAGAACCAAATTCTTCTTCGAAAGCCATTACTAATTCAACTGTATCTAAACTGTCAGCCCCAAGGTCATCAACAAAATTTGCTTCTTCAGTCACTTTTAACTCTTCAACGCCTAAATGATCAGCAACCATTTTTTTTACTTTGCTTGCAACATCTTTTGTCATTTGTAATTCCTTAATTTTGAGTTATTTCCCTTAATAAATTATTAATGAAGTTTGTCAAGCCATATACATGCCGCCATTAACATGTATCGTTTCCCCAGTTATATAAGAAGCTTGATCAGATGACAAAAAGGCTACGCAATTAGATACGTCCTCTCCTGTACCAAGTTTTCCCATAGGAATTTTTGATGTTAAATACAATTTAACCTTTTCTGCAATATTCATAGTCATATCCGAAACTATAAAACCAGGAGAAACACAATTAACTGTAATATTTTTTTTAGCATATTCAGCAGCAAGACTTTTTGACATTCCAATAATACCCGCTTTTGAAGCTGCATAGTTTGACTGACCTAAATTCCCAGTATGTCCTACGACAGATGTAATGTTTACAATTCTACCAAATTTACCTTTCAGCATCTTTCTTATTGAATGTTTAGATAACAAAAAGGTAGAACTTAAGTTAACATTAATTACTTTTATCCATTCTTCATCTTTCATTCTTATGGACAAGTTATCCATATTTATTCCTGCGTTGTTAACAAGAACATCCAGTCCTCCTAACTCCAATACAACATTATCAATAAATTCTTCAATTCTTGGATGCTCAGATATATCAAACTTTTTAATTCTGATATCTGGATATTTTTTTTTTATTGTATCTAATTTTTCAGATTTAGTCCCTGTTGCAAGAACATTAGCTCCCAGTGTAATAAATTTTTTGACAAGTTCGTTACCTATCCCTCCGGTTGCACCTGTTATTAAAACATTTTTATTTTTAAAACTAATCATTTATTAATATCATCAACAGAATTTATATTTGTTATTTTAACATCTTTATTTATTTTTTTTACTAAACCTGAAAGCACTTTACCAGGACCAATTTCCAAGAAATCTATTACTCTTTCTTTTATCATAAAATCCACGCTTTCTCTCCATCTAACCCTGGATGTAATTTGATCAACTAATAGAGATTTAATTTTATTTACATCGTCCTCCCCTTCCGCAGTAACGTTGCTAATAATGGTAGGGTTTGGTTTTAAAAAATCAGTGTTTTCAATTTTATTTTTCATATTTTCTGAAGCTTTTTTCATTAAAGAACTATGAAAAGGCGCACTTACAGGTAAGATTATTCCTCTTTTTTTCTTTCTTTTTAAATTGTTATTAAGAGTTTCTATTATCGTTTTTGTTCCACTAACAACAACTTGGCCATTGCTATTGTCATTTGCTATTTCACATACTTCTTGTTTTGGCAGTAAACCAATTTCATTTTCAACTTCATTAATCGTCATGCCAAGTATAGCCGTCATAGCACCATGACCTGCAGGCACTGCTTCTTGCATTGCCTTCCCTCTTTCGTGCAATAAATATGCTGCTTTTTCTATACTTAATGATCCTGCACAAACAAGAGCTGTATATTCTCCTAAAGAATGTCCCGCAAAAAATCTTGAATCATTTAAGTTTAAATTAAAGTGTTCCATCAATACATTAAATATAGAAACTCCTATAGTCATAATAGCAGGTTGCGTATTTTTTGTTAATTTTAACTCTGCCTCTGGACCATTTAATATAAGATTTGAAAGCTTGAAGCCTAAAGTTTTATCAACAGTTTCAAAAACTTTTTTAACAGATTCAAATCGTTCATAAAAATCAGATCCCATTCCTACATATTGAGAACCCTGGCCAGGAAATAAAACTGCTCGCATAAGATAATAAAAAATACAATATAATTGAATTTTAATAGTTGTATATTAAAAATTTTAATAGTATAAAACTCCATCCTCTACTAAAAAAAGGTGGTTTTTTCGAAAAAAAATCGAAATTAATCAAGGAAAAAAATAGATGAATTGTTACGAACACACGTTTATAGCAAAACAAGACCTGTCAGAAAGTCAAAATCAAAAATTAATTGATAAATACGAAAATATTATAAATAAAAATTTGGGAAAAGTTCTTAAAACGGAAAAATGGGGATTAAGAAATCTTGCTTATAAAATAAAAAATAATAAAAAAGGTTTTTATTTTCACATAAAATTTGAAGGGGTCGGAAAAACAGTTGAAGAACTGGAAGGAGCGGAAAATATAGATGAAATTTTGCTTAGATTTTTAACCGTAAAAGTGAAAAAACATGACCTTGATATAAATTATTTTGAAAAAAAAGATGATTACAAACCATAAAAAAAATGAAGAGAAAAAAGAAAAATAATTCAAAGAGAAAAACATCATCATATTCAAAATTAAATTTATTTCAAAAACCTGGAATAAAATTTTTTAGACCTTGCCCACTATCAATAAAAGGTGCTCCGTTAGTTGATTACAAAAATATTAAATTACTAAAAAAATATATTTCTGAAAGTGGAAGAATTTTACCCTCAAGGATTACTTCTGTGTCACAAAACAAACAAAAAAAACTCTCTAGAGCAATAAAAAGAGCTAGGTTATTGGCTTTATTATAGAAACTACATGGAAGTTGTATTATTAGAAAATATAAAAAATCTAGGACAGATAGGCGATATTGTAGATGTTAAAAGAGGGCATGGTCGCAATTTCCTAATAAAATATGGAAAAGCACTAAAGGCTTCCAAAGAAAATATAGTTTTGGTAAATAAAAAAAAAGCTGAACTTAATCAAAAGAACCTTGAACTAAAAAAAAGTGCAAAAAAAATATTAGATATTATTAATCGTACAAATTATAAGTTCTCTAAAAGAGCAAAAGATAATGACGAATTATACGGATCAATAAAACCAATGGAGATATCTAAAGCTATCGAAAATGCACATAAAATAAAAATAAAACCTTCCCAGATTGATTTGGGTAAAAAAATTGAGAAAGTTGGTTCATATGAAGCAAAAATTAATTTGCATGCAGAAATTCAAGCAAGGATTCTTATTGCGGTTGTAAAAGAAGAAGACAAAACTTAAATCTTAATATTATTTTTTTCCACAAAAAATTTATTTCGTGTATAACTTTGAGGTTTTCTTAATTATTTATATGATGTTAAATAGTTAGAAAATAATAATGGCTGATCTACCTCTTAAAATAATTCAAAATTCTCAAAAGCAAATGCCTTGCAATATCGAGGCTGAACAAGCTCTTATTGGCTCAATTTTAGTATCAAATGATATTTACGATGAAATAACATTAATAGTTAATGCCCAAAAATTCTTTGATCCTATACATGCTAAAATTTTTGATACTATTGAAATGTTAATATCTAAAGGCCTTTTAGCTAATCCAATTACACTTAAAAATCATTTTGAAAATAATGAAGGTTTAAAAGAGTTGGGAGGACAAGAATACCTAGTAAAAATTACTAGATTTTCAACAACTTCCGTAAAACAAGCTATTGATTATGCAAATATAGTTCATGAAATGCATGTGCGTAGAGAGCTAATTAAGATTTCGGAATCAGTTTTAAATGAAGCTTCTAATAATAATGAAATTGCTTCTTCTGGAGAGGAAATGATCCAAAATGCTGAAAAGTCTTTATTCGATTTAGCTGAGAGGGGTCATTTTAATCAATCATTTTTAAAATTTGAACAAGCCCTCAAACAAACAATTGAAATGGCTAAAAGTGCTTATAAAAATGAGGAAGGTATAGTAGGAGTGCCAACTGGATTGACTGATTTAGATTCCAGGTTAGGGGGCATGCATAAACAAGATTTAATAATAATTGCAGGAAGACCTTCTATGGGAAAAACTGCTTTGGCAACTAATATTGCATTTCATGCGGCAAAAAACATAGAAAAAAAAGGTTCGAAGTCAACAGTTTCTTTTTTCTCACTAGAAATGTCTTCAGAGCAACTTGCAACAAGAATACTTTCGGAACAGTCAAGAATAAGATCAAACGATATTAGAAGAGGAAAAGTATCAGAAAAGGAATTTGAGCAATTTATCGAAACTTCTAAAAATATTTTTGAATTACCACTATATATTGACGAAACTCCCGCAATCACTATTTCGGCTATCAGTAATAGATCAAGAAGAATTAAAAGACTGTTTGGATTGGATCTAATTGTAGTTGATTATATTCAGTTAATGAGATCAAGCGGAAAAAGAGACTGGGGAAGGGTTCAGGAAATTTCTGAAATAACACAGGGCTTAAAAGCTCTAGCAAAAGAACTTGATGTACCTGTCCTTGCGGTATCTCAACTTTCTCGCGCAGTTGAAATGCGAGATGATAAAAAACCACAATTAGCTGATTTAAGAGAATCTGGATCTATCGAACAAGACGCGGATGTCGTAATGTTTGTTTTTCGAGAAGCTTATTATCTTGAAAGAAAAGAACCCACATTAGGCTCCATTGAACATGCTGAATGGCAGCAAAAGATGGATGAAATATCTACTTTAGCAGAAATTATGATTAGCAAACACAGACATGGGCCTACAGGAAATGTTAGAGTTGAATTTGAAGCTATGTACACAAAATTCAAAGACTTAGTAAATCAATAGCTTTAACATTTCAATGTTTGGTAAAATATACGAAAGTTCAATAATTGAAAAACCCAAATCTACTCTATTAGTTCTTATTATTTTATTATTAAGTTTTGGATATTTTGCAAAAGATTTTCAACTGGATGCATCGTCAGACACTTTACTTCTAGAAAATGATCCTGATTTAAAATATCTGAGGGAAGTAAACACCAAATACGGTTCAAAAGATTTTTTAGTCCTAACCTACACTCCACAAGACAATTTATTAGCTCCAGATACAATTAAGAACCTCACAGATCTAAAAAATGATTTAACAAATTTAAGCTGGGCAGATAATGTAATAACTATTTTAGATGTTCCATTATTAAAAAATAATGATGATCCTTTAGCAGAAAGAATTAAAAATTTTAAAACTTTATCTAGTGAAGATGTAGATAAAAAAAGAGGTTTTGAAGAAATTATTAATAGTCCAATTTATAAAGAATTTATAATTAGCAAGGATGGAAAGACTAGCGGAATACTAGTTTATATTAAGATTGATCAGAAATTATCTAATCTTATAAGAACCAAGAATAAATATTTAGATAAGATAGATAAAGGACAATTAACTTCTGGAGATAAAAAAGAATATAAAAAATTTCTAAAAGAATATGACAATTACAAAAAATCATACAATCAAAAAAATCATCAAAATATAAATGAAATCAGAACGATCATAGAAAAATACAAAGATACAGCTAAAATTCATTTGGGAGGTATCCCCATGATCGCTGACGATATGATGACCTATATAAAAAATGATATAATAGTATTTGGAGCTGGAGTATTTCTTTTTATTGTTTGTACACTTTGGTTTATTTTTAGAAATTTGTTATGGGTATTTATCCCTCTTTTAAGTTGTTTTTTCTCAGTTCTTATTATGGTTGGTTTGCTAGGATTAGTGGGCTGGAAAGTTACAGTAATATCTTCAAACTTTATAGCTCTAATGCTTATTCTAACTATGGCCATGAACATCCATATGAGCGTCAGATATTTACAATTTAAAAAAGAAAATCCAAATATTTCAAATAGTGAAGCAATACTTTGGACCTCTAAAAGAATGTTCTGGCCTATATTATACACCGTACTCACAACTATTTGTGCCTTCCTATCTCTTATATTTAGTGGCATTAAACCCATTATCGACTTTGGATGGATGATGACTGTGGGTCTATTGGTTTCTCTATCCATAACTTTTACTTTGTTACCTGCAATTTTAAATATTTTAAGTAAGAAAAATTCGAATTATAAAGACGAGAAAAAATCAATAATTACTTCTTTCTTAAGTAAAGTTGCACAAAAAAATACCAAAACTATTTTTACATCAGCTCTGCTTGTCGTAATTATTAGTATTGTTGGTATTTCAAAGCTTGAAGTCGAAAATAGTTTCATAAATTATTTTGATGAAGATACTGAAATATACAAGGGCATGAAATTAATTGATAATAAACTTGGAGGAACAACTCCTCTCGATATAATAATAAAATTTCCGGATAGAGAAAAATCAGAAAAGACAGATGATGATTTTGATAACTGGGACGATGAAGAGAAAGATGAAGCAAAATATTGGTTCACAAGAAATAAAATAAATATAATTACTAAAGTTCATGACTATCTAGATAATTTGCAAGAAGTAGGTAAAGTTATATCTTTTGCATCTATGGTTAGAGTTGTAGAGGATTTAAATGATGGAAAAGAGTTGCGAGGCTTGGAGATGGGTATCTTATACACCCAAATACCTGATTCAATTAAAAAAGAAATAATTGATCCATATATATCCATAAAAAATAATGAAGCTAGGATTAGTTTAAGAATTTTAGATTCAAATGAAGATCTTAGGAGAAATGAATTAATTAAAAAAATCAACTATGATTTGGAAAATCAGTTAGGTTTAAATAGAGAAGAATTCAAACTTGCGGGTATCCTTATACTGTTTAACAACCTTTTACAAAGTTTGTTTAAATCACAAATATTAACTTTGGGAGTCGTAATGGCAGGTATAACAGTAATGTTCCTAGTTTTATTTAGAAATATAACTCTATCGCTTATTGGAGTAGTTCCAAATTTTATGGCCGCCTTTCTAATTCTTGGTATTATTGGTTTACTAGAAATACCTTTGGATATGATGACAATAACGATTGCTGCCATAACCATAGGAATAGCAGTTGATAACAGCATCCATTATATCTACAGGTTTAAAGAAGAATTTAAAAAAATTAAAGACTACAACCAAACTGTGCAAAAATGCCATGAGACGGTAGGAGTGGCAATTTTGAATACTTCTATAACAATCGTTTTTGGTTTTTCCATACTTGTTTTATCCAATTTCATACCAACCATTTATTTTGGCGTCTTTACAGGAATTGCAATGCTGTTGGCAATGATTTCTGTTTTGACCTTATTGCCAAAATTAATTTTAATTGTAAAACCTTTTGGTAATGAATAGCGCAATAGAATTCATACAAAATAATATCTTTGTATTTGATCTTATAGTTTTTCTAACAATTATTTATTATATGGCACAATGTGCTGCAAAAGGATTTACGTTAAGCTTATTTTCTTTTTCAAAATGGTTAATTGCTTTGGTCATTACAATATATTTAGTGCCAAAATTAAATTCTTGGATACAAGATTATATAGAAATTAGTTATTATTCTGATATTGGTTTAGGGATTTTTATATTTATAGTATCACTTTTTCTTATAATTAATTTAGGCAAACTTATTAGTAGCAGATTAAAATGGTCTGGTCTGGGTGGTGTAGACAGAACTTTTGGCTCAATTTTTGGAATTTTTAAAGGAGGTTTAATTTGTGTATGTGTTTTCACTTTAGTGAACTGGTTTTACCCACATCAAAAATGGACTATAGCAACTAAAGATACCATTTCATTCCAACGCATATATGAAATAAGTGAAATTTTAGTTGAAAAATTTCCAAATCGAGAAGATTACTACAAAACAAAAGAAAAAATAGAAGATATTTAATTTAATTAAATCCCAGTATCCGAGAATTTTCAGTTAAAATATATAATGAACCGTCGCTTATGATTGGAGCAGCTGTGATTTGATTCCCAATTTTTTTAAAATATTCAATATTTCCTGAAACAGCAGAACATACAATTAAATATCCATTTAAGGTTGTCGCATAAATTTTTCCAGAACCCATAATAAAACCTGTTATTTGAGTCATTTGTTTTTTCTTTTTTAAAATTTTTAAGATATTAGTTGACCAAATAATTTTTCCTGAATTTCTATCTAAATTTACGTAATAACCATTATCAGAAATTAAAAAAATATTATTACCATCTATAATTGGAGTATTTTTTGTACCTATATCTATTTGCCAATTAAGATAACCATTAGATAAATTGATAGAAAAAATTAATGATGAAGCAGAAAAAATAATATCATTATCGCTTATTACAATCTCTGATGATTTAAAAAAAACATTATCAAGAGCAGCCGTGGGACTTGTTGTATTTAAAGACCAATAAACTTGTCCATTATTTGCTTTCACTTTTAATAAATCTCCAGAAGAGTTAAGTGTAATTAAATCTCCTTCTTTTGAAATAGCCAAAGCTAAAAAATTTTGTGACTTTATAAAAGATGATATAGACCGAACATCCCAAATTTTAGATCCTTTTTCTATATCTAAACAAAGAAGTCTATTATCTTGGTTGATGACGAAAATCTTGTTATCAAAAATTTTTATATTGGATTTTATTGGAACTTCGTAGTTTTTTAACCAAATAAGTTTGCCACTTCCTGAACTTATTACATAGATAAACCCAATGTTATCGGCAATATAAATTTTATCTTTATAAATAGAAAAAGATAAATGTTTATATATTTTCTTGTATATCTTTTTATAAATATTTTTTTTCCAATTTATTTTTCCTCTTTGATTAATACTGAAAATTGTACCAGTATCATCTGCAAAAATAATATTATCATTGAAAACCAGTGGTGATGACATAACTCGCGATATTGAAAACTTATCTTTGCCAATTTTTTTTTTAAGAAAATTATTGCCTATACCAGGTAAATAAATATTTCCAACAAAATTTTGTAGATTTAAACCAGACATTTTCCAGGATGAATTTGTTTTTGGTTCAGTTAAACTAATGCTTTTAACTGCAGGTATTTCTTTTGAATAAAGACTTTCAGAAGTATAAACTTTAACTACATCTATTATGCGGCTTTGTTCTTTTTCTAATTCAGAAACTTTTTTTTTTTCTTTTTTACTTCCACTCCAAATTCCAGATTTATTATCAAACGAACAACTCGCAAATAAAATAAATATCAAAAAAAAAATTAAATATTTTACCTTTTTAATCATTTGTAATAAATATTAACTGAGATCTGGCTTGGTTATATAATTCTTTATGTAAATTCTTCAAAGATAAAATCTGCACATAAAATTCTTTTGCCTTTAAATATTCTTTTTTAGAAGCAAAATAATCTCCAAGCAACAACAAGGCATGTGGCTTCCATACTGTCTCTGTGTTTATTAATGGTTTTACAGCATCTAACAACTCTAACTCGCTTACAAAATTTGATTGAAATAGTGCCTTTTTAAAAATTATTAAATTTTTAACTTCTTTTTCAAATTTGTTATTTTCTAAGACGTGATCAAACAAATTAGACAGTTCTCCTTGATCAACTATCAAATTTTCATTCAATATTAAAAAAAGAGATAAAGTCGAATAAGTACTGTCATTAGCGAAAATTATTGTTTTTAAAATATTTTTCACTTTATTCCTGTCACCATTCTCTAAGTAAACTTTTGCTGCTAGATAATTGTCTGACAAAAGTATTTTTTTCTTTTCTTTAGTTTCTGAATAAAAACTAACAGAAGCAATAGCAATTATTAGAATTAATATAACTGAAAAAATTAAAATTTTATTTACTTCATAAAACTTTTTTAGTTTCGATTTTTTTGTTACATCATATTGAGTTTCGAATAAATTTTCATTCATTTAAATAATTATTTTAAAATCTATACACATTTTGAGAAGATGGAAATTTTCTGCGTTTTATATCACTACAATAATTCTTAACACTTTTTTCTATTATTTTTTTTACATTAGAATACTTTTTAACAAATCTTGGACGAAAATTACTTAATCCTATCATATCGTCAGTAACGAGTATTTGACCGTCACAATATTTAGATGCACCTATACCTATAGTTGGAACAGAAACACTATCAGTAATTTTTTTTGCCAAACTCTCTACAACACATTCAATTACTATTGCAAACACCCCAGAATTTGAAAGAGCCATAGCATCTTGTAAAATTTGTTTTTTTTGAATTAAGTTTTTACCTTTTAATTTAAAAACTTTTGAAGACTGGGGCAATAATCCAATATGACCCATAACTGGAATTCCTTTCTTTGTGAGATATTTAATTATATTAACTATTTTTCTCCCCCCTTCCAACTTAACTGCGTCACATTTGGTTGATTTCATTACCTTTTTTACATTTTTATATGCAATAAATTTATTTGAATATGTTTTGTGGGGCATATCAAAAACTACAAAACTTCTCTTAGCAGAGTTTTTGACTGCTTTCCCATGAAGAATCAAAGTTTCAATTTTCACTTCCCTTGTTGTTTTCATTCCATACAAAACCATACCAACAGAATCACCAACCAAAATTATATCGCAATATTTGTCAATAATTTCAGCCATAGGTTTTGAATATGCAGTTAAGCAAGTAATGGGTTCTTTTCCTTTTTTTTCTAAAATATTTTTAATTGTTATCCCTTGCATTTTAGGGTATCAATTTATCAAATTTTTCTTGGATTTCTGCCCTTTTTGAACAAAAGGATTCGCAAACTAGATTAAATTTTTTAATCAGTTCTTTAGCTTCATTATAATCTGATTGTTTAATTTTAAGAAGAGTAAGCATATAAATAGCTTCATCATTTTGTGGATTCAATAAAAGAACATTGCTTAAATTCATTTCTTGTTCTTGATCGTTATTATTTTCATTAAAAATTTTAGCTAGATATAAATATGATTTTTCACTTTGAGGATTAAATACTATATCTTTTTCAAAGAAAATTTTGGATTTCTGAAATTTTTTTTTATCAAAAAGTATTTTTCCTTTATCAAAGTAATTAGATTTGACGGCAAATCCACTTGAGATAAAAAATAAATATATAATTAAAATTTTTACTAGAAAATAAGTTTTCTTCATAATTTAAACTTTAAATTTTTGATCATATTTACATTATGTATCATACCTTGGAAAAGTTAAAGGATTTTGAAATCCCTTTACAATAAATATAAATTTCTTTGGATTCTTTTCTGCTAGATAAGGGTTTGTATTTAACAACTTTTTTAAAGTATTTATTAGCTTTTTTATGAATTTCGATAAATATAGATCCCATAAATAATTTAGATAAAAAAACACCATCTTTATGTAAAATTTTTTGCACTAAATCCATTGCCCTTAAACAAAGCTCTCCAGTTCTATAAGAATCAAGATCTTTATTGCCAGAAGTACTTGCGGCCATATCAGATATAACGACATCAACTTTTTTATCAAAATAAGCACAAATTTTCTCATAAATTACAGAATCACACAAATCTCCTTTTAAAAAATTAACGTTATCAATATTTTCCATAGGCTTAATATCTACTGCTAAAATTTTCCCTTTAGTTATTATTTTTGTTACTACTTGCGACCAACTTCCAGGACTAGAGCCCAGATCCAATAAAAATGTATTTTTTTTTAAGAATTTAAACTTTTTATTCATTTCTATTAATTTAAAAGCAGACCTAGATCTGTAACCCTGAATTTTTGATTGCTTAAAGAATGGATCTTTGTGTTGCTTAATTAACCAATTTTTTGAAATTTTATTTTTTTTCAATTATTTCTAATAATTTTTCTAATCATTAATGTAAAGATTTTATAAAACATCTTCCGTTTCTTCTTCTTTAACTATAGTCATAGATTTTTTGTTTATATATCGATAATGAAGATAACTTATCGGAAGCAACAAAATATAAATTAAACCACTAAAAAATAAGGTTTTAAAAATATAAAAAATTAAAAGACTTAAATATATTCCAATTCCTAGTAATAAAAAAATTGTCAAATGTCTTGGAATCAAAATTCTTTTCAATGAGTAAGTGGGTATTTTGCTTACCATCAAAATTGATACCATTAAAATAACTATAGAACTTATAATTGCAGTATTTTCAAATTGAACTAAATCACTTAAATTTAGAATAAGAGGTAATAGTATCAAACCAGCAGCAGCAGGTGATGGAACTCCTTCAAAAAAATTTATTTTCCATGTTTCTGTTTCTTCAACAACAGTTAAATTAAATCTCGCTAAACGAAGAGCGCAGCATACAGTATAAATTAAAACAAGCATCCATCCTATTTTTCCTATTTCATTTATCGTCCAAAAATACATTACAAAACTTGGTGCTACGCCAAAACTAATAACGTCCGTGAGAGAATCTAGCTCTTTTCCAACCTTTGAAGTGGCTTTGATCAAACGAGCAACTCTTCCATCAAGAGTATCAAGAATTGCAGCAAATCCTATTGCAATTACTGACATCGCATAGTTTGTATCTAATGCAAATTTTATTGAACTTAATCCTAAACAAACACCAAAAATAGTTAACGTGTTTGGAAGAAGAGATCTAGGATTTTTTTTTGAAATAAGTTTAAATTCCTTTTTATTTTCGAGCATGGTTCTATATTCTTTTT
>Ga0208206_1000026_pt1 | contig 40194 bp, 31 predicted proteins | sample DeeseametaMP1483_FD_184187 | JGI IMG/M metagenome (GOLD analysis project Ga0208206, IMG submission 184187) | Marine microbial communities from the Deep Pacific Ocean - MP1483 (SPAdes) | ecosystem: Environmental > Aquatic > Marine > Oceanic | place: South of Fiji, South Pacific Ocean | collected... | reverse complement strand
CAGCCTCTCGGATTCGGAACACACGGTCCTAGCAGCCGCAGGAAAGCGTGAGGTCTCGCCATCTGACCCCGAGTTGCAGGCGCTTCTCGAGGTGGGTCGCCCCCGATTGTCGCAGATATACAACGGCTTGCGAAGGGCGGGTTTGCTCTCGGTGCGCAAGCAGGGCAGGACGAGGCTGTTCAAGCTCAGCCATGCGGCGTCCTTGGAACTCGAATTGACCTAGGTGCTCCCATGTCCGACGGTGCCACTGTGACGCGGGAGAAGGTCGAAGAGCACCTTGCTATCACCGCCGAGGCTAGAGCCAAAGCCACTCCATGCGCACAAGGTGCTGAAGACGAGCAGCGACTGACTTCGATGATGAGGATGTGCGATGACTACGCAGCGGACGCTCGCCACTTCATGGAGTCAGGGGACTTGGTCAGCGCCTTCGGCGCGATAAACTACTCTCACGCCTGGCTCGACGCCGCGGTAAGAATCGGCCTTCTGGACGGTCATGGGGACGACCGGCTGTTCACTCTGCCCTAGAGGCCGACCAGTCGCAGGGCCCGACCCGAGGTGACCTCGATGTACGAGCCCCCGGAGTTCACCAGCTTCTCTTTCAATCGACGGTCGACCGTCAGCACCGGCCAGCCGTTGGCACTCGACAAGTGGACCAGCATCTCGTCCGGGTGGCTCATTCCTTCGATGTCTGGAATCCTCTCGGAGCGCCTTGCAAGGAGCTCGAGCAGGAGATTCCTCCTTTGCTGCACCAGCAGCTCAAGCTCACTCTGCACGCTATCGAGGACAACGAGGTCTGCCTCGCCGACGACGTCCTTCATCCCCTCGTCCAGATTCAATCCGGCATCCGTCATCGCGGCCCATCCGCACGCATCGACTAGGACGCGAACCATCGAATCATCCCCCTATCGAGCCGTGCCCGATGAGTCTCCAGCGAGAGCCCACACGTCGTGAGAGGGTGATTCTGCTGCCGGACTTGGCGCATATCGGCAGACGCAGTTGCAGAGTCGCCTTGCTGCCCTTGATCGATGATACGGTTCCGACGCTGGTTGCCGTGGCCGAGTTGACCATCAGCATCTCGTTGGGCTGAAGCGGGCGGACCTTCTCCGGCTCGCCCTCGCCCCCTGAGACCATGTTCTCCAGAAGTTCCAGGTCCAGGTCCAACTTCTCCCAGACGGGAGGAAGTTCGCCCTCGCGTGCCATCACTTGGCCGGATAGCTCGTCGGCCTTGGTCGAGACCGGGTCCATCGGAGTAGCGATGCCGCAAAGCCCTCCCGCGTGGACCGATTCGAGGGCGAGTCCACCCCCTCTGAGACTCTCGATGGTAGTGCTAATCGGCTCCCAATCGGTCTTGCCGCCTCCTTGCACCCTGCGCCCGGGTGCAATCAGGATCGAGTCACCGACGCTGAACGAGCCCGCGACTATGCTGCCCCCGATGATTCCGCCCTGCAGCTTGTCGGGCCTAGAGCCAGGGCGGTTGGTGTCGAACGAGCGCGCGACGTACATCAGCCCGCCCTCGTCCAAGGAGCGGTCTGGCGTCGGGATGCTGTCCTCGATGGCTTGGATCAGGATGTCGAGGTTGACGTCGTGGTGGGCTGAGACTGGGATAATCGGAGCGCCTTCGGCTATCGTTCCCTCGAGGAACCCCTTGATTTCACCGTGTGACTCGACGGCTCTCTCACGGGTCACGATGTCAATCTTGTTCTGCACCACTACGATGTTCTCGATGCCGGCGATCTGCAACGCTGCCAGATGTTCGCGGGTCTGGGACTGGGGGCACTTCTCGGTGGCCGCGATGAGCAGCATGGCACCGTCCATTATCGAGGCGCCGGAGATCATCACTGCCATCAGAGTCTCGTGGCCCGGGGCGTCGACGAAGGACACCACGCGGAGCAGTTCGCCTTCGTCGTCGTCCTTGCCGTCGGGGTGTTTGCCCTTGGCGTAGAACCTGCCGTCAGCGGTTTTGTAGAACGCCGTGTCCGCATATCCCAGCTTGATGCTGATGCCGCGTTTCCTCTCCTCGGAGTGAGTGTCTGTCCAGACTCCCGAGAGGGCCTGGGTCAGGGTGGTCTTGCCGTGGTCGACGTGACCGACCATGCCTATGTTGACTTCGGGCTGTCGGGGGAGACTCTGTGCCAGTCCTCATCCCTCCCGCCGATTCACTCCTCTTCTCCAGAGGGCTCCTCGACAGGGGGGGCCTCCTCGACGAGGCCGAAGATGACGTCGAGGGAGCGATTGCCCGCCTCGGTGATTTTCAGGTTGATCTGGCGGGTGTCTTGGCTGATCACGTTGCCGCGAAGGTTTCGTCGCCTGCGAAGACCGTCGTACTTGTACCGGTAGACCTTGCCTCTCTTCTTGACGTAGCGCTTGCCCTTGTATCCGATGCCAGCGGTGATGAGCACAGACTTGACGCCGCCGCCAGCGAGCTCGGGGCGCATGGGCCGGCCCGTGAGGTCAGAGCCGCCGGTGATCTCCAGCTTGTAGCCGGAGAGTGACTTGTCCCCCTCGCCGACGAACATGCCGTCGACGGTGTCGCCGATCCTCTTGCCGAGGAAGTGATTGTAGTTCGAGCCGGTGATGTCGATGCCGAAGGCGCGTCCGCCAGACGATGGCGAAGTGTCGTTGATCACTGCCTTGAAGGCCTGCTCTGCCGCCATTTCGGTCACCTCGGACGGCCTCCCGACAAAAGGCCCCTATAAGAGCGGTTCGGAAGCGCCTACGGCGCTTTTCGCATCACTGGAATTCCTTCTCAATCCGACTCTCTAGGACAGCGGGTGCGGTGTTGGTCATCGTGATGTGCTGGGTCCTGCCCCTCCCCACCGATGCGTTCGCCGTCCTCGTCTCGATCAGCCCCTGGGTCTCGAGCGCCTTGAGGTGCTTCCAGAACGTGGTGTAGCTCCGAGGCCTGGCCTCGAACTCCTCGCAAACCAGGTTGTACAGCTTCCGGGCGTCGCCGCTGGAGATCTCGTCGGCCTTCTTCAGGCGCCTGCAGATTCCGAGCAGGACCAGCTTCTGGTGCTTGCTCAGGTTGTCGACCTGACTCGGCTCGACCGATGCCGCCCGCAGGGTGCTGGGCCGCACGTCCTCGACCAGGACATCACCCCTACCCGCCTTCTCAGCACGGCGGATTGCCGCCTCCAGCAGCTCGATAGCGAGGCGCGCGTCTCCGGTGTCAGCGGCGAACCTGCCGATCTTGGCCAGAGTGTCATCGCTCACTGAACCAGGCCTGCAGGCCTCCTCGTAGCGCTGTCTGGCGATGCCCATCAGCGCAGGCGCGTCGTAGGGCTGCAGATTCAGGATGTTGCTCTCCCCGAGGCGCGAGATGATGGCGGCCTCGAACAACTTCAGCATAGAGACGTCCTGGCTTACCAGCATCAGCGAGAGGGAGCCCTGTTGGTCCCGCCCCTCGTCGATCCTAAGCAGTTTGTAGATGAGGTCGGATTTCTCCCTTCGGATCAGGGCATCGACCTCGTCGAGGACCAGCAGCAGGTGACTGTCGTGCGCATTCAGGTTGCGGCGGATGGACTGGATGATCTCGCCGGAGCTGAAGCCGCGCTCGGGGTGACCGGAGTCGAGGGAGAGCACGATCTGCTGCAGGACCTGCGAGGTGCTCGGGTGGTTGCGGCAGTTGACGTGCGCTAGGATAATCTTCCTGCGCCCGTCGAGCATGCGCTGCAAGTCCTCTCCGAAGCGTCGCGTCATCACGGTCTTCCCGGAGCCCACTGGGCCGGTGATCACGGCCCTGCTGCTGACCCCGTGACTCTCCATCCCGGTGAACATCGAGGCCAACTCGCGCAGCTCGGTATCGCGGCCGACCAAGGCGGGCGGGGTCCAGTCGAACGAGAACGGCGCTCTGTCCAGCAGGACCTTGCCCGCTCCGATTCTGTCGAGGTAGTCGGCCATCATGCGACTCGTGCTCACATCGTTATTAGACATATTTGGAGCAGCGCGCGCGCATACGCCCGTCTGCTGCGCGCGCGTGCTCAAGGAATCTCGTCGAACTGGTATCCGCTCTGCCATTCCTTCTCACCGAGCGCGACCTCGAGCTCGTACGGGGTGATGAGCGGCTTGGCGTACTTCACCGAGTCGTCGATCGCTATTCGCGGGCAGGCGGTGTTGACGAAGGCGTCAACCGGGTAGAAGTCGATGAGGTCTGGGCTGATGTGGTCCAGCGCCAGCAGGTACCCCTTGCGACCGTGCTTCTCGAGAAGCCGCTTCATCCGGAGGGCTAGGTTGCGGCGCATCTGCCCCGGTTTCTCGCCGATCAGGATGCCGAACGTCTTGGCCCCGTCGACGGCCATTATCAGACCGAAGCGCTGGCGCAGGATGCGCTCGATGCGCTCGAAGGACATCTCGGTCGCATCCCCGCTGTATGGGTCCAGCATGGCGAGGGGCTTGCCGGTGTGGAGGACCAGGCCGATGGGGTGGAAGTCGCCCGAGCCGAGGAAGAGGTAGTGACCGATCGAGGGGTCGTCGCCCGAGTAGTTGCATCCGAGCACCTGACCGGGGAAAGTGAGCCTCTCGCCCCCCACCGGTATCTCCACCTCGAAGCCCGCCTTCTCGAGCCTCTCCTTGAAATCGGGCAGGAGGTGGAGGTGCTGTATCGAGCCCACTAGTCCGAGCCTCGTGCCCGTCAGGGGGGCCACGCGTCCGACCGCATCGAGGAAGCGCTGCTTGGCAGCGGCATCATCCAACTCCTCTTCCTCAGCCGCCGAGTCCAGACGGGATTGGGCGATTGCCCGATGCCGCTCTAGGAAGGGGAGGGCCGGGGCCAGCTCGGGGTCGCCGTCGTAGGTGACGGGGATGAAGTGCGTCGGCATGCCAGAGTCGATGTTCATCTGGCTGTGCCCCATGTGGGCCACCAGCTCGACGCCCATCGAGCGCATCTTGTCGTGGACGAGGTCACACGCGCCGTAGCACGGGTCAGCGGCCAGGATGACCTTCGCTCCCGATTCGTCCTCGATGGTGTCCATCATCTCGAGGGCCTGCATCTTGAGGCCCTCGGGGACCTGCAGCGCCACCAGCCTGTTGTCGTTCGCCTTGATTCTCTCGACGAGCTCGTCGAGCTGGAAGTCGTGGCGCTCCAGATCCATTTGGCTCACCCGATAATCTCTACCCTGCCGTCGACGATGTCGATGCAGGCCAACGTCCGTATCGGCCAGTTCGGGCGCTCTCTGGCCAATCGCTCTCGCCCCTCGCCCTTCTCGATGGCCACGACGACGTCCTGCAGCACGGCGCCCATCCCCTCGAGCGCCTCGAGCAGCGGCTCCAGGGTGCCGCCGGTGGAGATCACGTCGTCGACTACGAGGAGCCTCTCGCCCGGCTTGATGTCGTTGATGTAGGCGGTGGACTGGGAGTAGCCCGTCGAGACGTCGACCCGGACCTCGCCCTCCATGCCGTACGAGCGCTTGCGGATCACCACGGTGGGCTTGCCGGTGGCATCCCCGACCGCGGCGAGCAGGGGCAGCCCCATCGCCTCGACGCTGACGATGAGGTCGATCTCGGACCAGTCTACCATCTCGACGATGAGGTCGCAGGTGGCGCGCAGCACGTCGGCCTCCATGCGCGGAATGCCATCGGAGATCGGGTGGATGAAGTACGGGTACTCGCCCTTCCAGATGATCGGCGCTCCACGCAGCGAGTCCTGCAGCACGGTCAGAGGGTCAGAGGGCGACATGGCCCGCCTCACACTAGCCCCTGCAAATGCTCGGCGCCCTTGACGATCCTGATAGTGCATGGCGTAGGGAGCTTGCAGCATGCCTTCCGCAGTGCGTCCCGGGCCACCAGGTAGTGCTCTGGGATGGTCTGGATGGAGACCAGCGTCTGACCCGGCCGGACCCGCGCGGCAGTGCCCACGTTCTTCCCGTATGACTGGCGCATCCCCAGCGAGACGCGGTCCGCGCCGGCCCCGGTGGCCTGCTTGTTCTGGCGCAGGATCTGGTGTGGGTAGGTGTGCATGCGCAGGGCGTAGCCCATGTCTCCCGCAACCTTCCTGATAGTCGCGTTGGCCACTTGTCGAGCCGACTCCAGAGCGCTGTCCCGAACCTGGCATGCGTTGTCAGCGGACAGCTCGACGATGATGTCGAACTGACCTGCCTCCGCCGCCTTGCGGTCACCCATGAAGTAGCGCAGTATGCGATTGTTCGGGACTCCGCCGGAGTACTCTCTCCGGGTGTACGCCTGACCCTTGATCTGACGATACATACTGCCTGGCATGCGTGCCATTTACCTACCTCGTTGGCGGCCCAACGACCACGTCTATTTAATCATGAGGCAACACCGGAGGTGTTCCCTCAATCGGTTCTCAGCCTCGCGCTTTCGCGCTGCACTACGCGGACCCCGACCACAATGAGCACGAAGCCGACCAGCATCGAGACTCCGATGCTTTCGTCGAGCAGCGCCCAGCCGGTGAGTATGCCGAAGACCGGCACCAGGAAGACGTACGACGCCGCTGCCGTCGGCCCGAGCCTGTCTATGCCCATCGCGAACCAGACGTAGGCGAGGACGGTGGAGAACGAGCCGAGGTAGAGAATCGAGGCCCATTCGACAGTTGTGGGCACAGGAAGCGGCGCGCCCCACAGCTCGTACAGCATCCACGGCGTCAGCATGACCCAGCCGGCGAAGGAGTACCAGATCACTATCTCGAGGGCCGATGCCCCGGCCTCATCGCGCCGCCTCTGCAGGATGCGCTTGGTCAGGTTGGTCGTCGTGGCCCACGACAGGGCCGCGAAGACGACCATCGCGTCACCGAGCAGGCGGTGCTCGAACGGGATGTCCACATTGGGGCTCCAGCCCACGACCGCGGCCACCCCGGCGATCCCGAGGAACAGTCCCAGCGCCATCTTCCTCGATATGGGCTGGCCGAGCATCGGAGCCGCCAGCAGCACGGTGAAGACCGGGTTGATCGGGATGATCAGCGAGGCGTCACCCGCCGCCGTCCACTTCATCCCGTGCATGAACAGCAACTGGTAGATCATCACTCCGAAGAAGCCTATCCAGAGCACCGACCTCCAAGTGTTGCGATCGGGCGGCAGGGCTCTGACCCTATCACCCGTGAGCGACTTGTAGGCGCACCATGCGAAGAACATCAGCACGACCACGGCGTACCTCAGCCATGCCACCGTCGCCGGGTCCAGAGTGGCCGGTCTCTCCGAATCCAGTCCGCTGCTGAGAATCCTCCCCACGGCCCATGAGGAGCCCCAGATGATGACCACCAGCAAGAGGAGGAAGTGGGTTACGAGGTCGCCGTCGCTCTTCGACATGTTATTCCCCGACTAGTCTCCCAATCCCGTCAATCGCTCGATGAAACCCGGGTCGGTGACGGCGCTGATCTCCGGGTTGACGATGCTGCCTCCGACCTTGCTAGCCAGCACCATCGCCGTCATTGCGATACGATGGTCACCATACGTCTGGACCGGTGACTCCGGCCTCGCCGGGACCTGCCCGCCCGGGACCTCGATGCCATCCTCCGTCGCGCTGGACGCCATGCCGAAGGCGGCCAGCAGCCCGACCGTCCCGAGTATCCTGTCCGACTCCTTGCCCCTCGAGTGGGCCGCGCCCGTGATTCGACCCCCCCGGCCCAGAGCGAGCAGCGTCGCCGCAGGGGTGATGACATCGCTCTCGTCACGCAGGTCCAGTTCGCTCTCCTGTTCGGCCAAGGCCATCAGTGCCGGCGTGAGTTTGATGCCCGAGCTGCGCACTTCCACTTCGGCGTCATGCAGCTCGGACATCAGCATCGCCATCGGCAGCAGGCTTACCTCCTCCGGGATGCTGACAGCAGGCGGCGTCGAGACACGCCACGGCTCGATCACCACAACGTCGCCGTCGAGCCTGTTGGGCGAGCCGCACAGCGCTGCCAGCTCGAAAGAGAGCCGGGAGTAGCCGCGGCTCACAGACCCCTCGGACAGACCTAGATGGAGACGCGCCGAGTACCCCGGAGAGGCGAGGAGGAGAGCGGAGAGGGGCTGGCTGGACGAGCCGACCTCGAGGTAGGCTCTGCCCGGACCGGCCGGGCCATTCACCGACAGGGGCACGGCATCCGAGGAGATCTCGCACCCGAACTCGCGAAGTGCGCTGTTCAGAGCCGACAGATCGCGCCGCCTCAGGGAGGCGTCACCGTCCAGCGCGACAGCCGATGCCAGTCCAGCCGCGATTGCGGTCAGGAAGCGAGCGGCAGTCCCGGAGTTGCCGCAGTCCAGCACCCCCTCGGGCTCGCTGAATCCGTCCGCACCGACGCCGGTGACGCTCCACTGCGAGGCACTCTGTTCGATACCGGCACCCAGTTGCCGCAGGCACTCGGCCATCGAGAGCACGTCCTCGCCCGGCTCGCTGTCGAAGCTCAGGACGGTCTCGCCCTCGGCCTGCGCGGCGAGGGCGAGCCAGCGCATCATGTGGCTCTTCGATGGCGGCAGCGCCCAGTCGATGGGGCCGTGCAGGTCCATCGGCTCGATGCTCAGCATGCCACCGCCATGGGCGGCGTTCGGTTGAAACCTCGTATGCGACTAGCCCCTGATCCAGTTGCCGTAGTCCGACTCGCCGTCCCAGTCCAGCGAGCGCTGGTCTATTCTGCTCGACTCCATGGTCTGCTCCAGTGAGCCATCCAGCCTGATCAGGTTGTTCCTCTCCAGTATCTTCGGGCTCAGTCCCGGGAGCAGGACCTCTATCACCCGTGGGACCCTGCCAGGGTAGACCTCGTTGACGTGCCTGACTATGTTGGTGGTGCAGGCGTTGGTGATGCTGTGATACCACTCCGGCTCGTCATGGAGCTTGTTCGTCCTCCGGAGAAATGATTCGAGCAGCCTCCTGTGGTTGTCTCCTCCCAGCACGACGCCCTCGAACAGATGGGTCTTGGATTTCCTTCGGCATCGGGCTCGCACTCCTATGGCATCGCTCTCTGTTGCCCAGACGTAGATCAGCTCGTACTGCCTGAACATGCCCTTGACCGGATGGTAGACCTCCCCTAATTCACGGCGCACCTCGATTGAACAGGCTAGCCTCCTGCCGTCCTCGAACTCGAAACTGACCAAGGTGTGGGCTATCGGCTTGTGCTTGGGGTCGAAGTACTCCAGCACCAGCCAGATCTTGCTGACCTCGCCCGGCCGGAAGCTCATGTCTGTCCAGCACTCGTCGTAGTCCCTGGTGGTGCGCCAGCCGAAGTCCCTGACATTGCGCAGGGTAACTCGGTCTCCCTCGAACTCGGCGTATGCCATTCTCTTGTTCTCTACCACCCAATGACGCTCGTTGGACGGCTTCAGCCTGAGGTGCCTCAACACGACGAGGGCGATGACTGCGAGTACGGCGAGCCTCAGCACCTCGAACCAATCCACGCTGGGCGTGTGCCGGCTCAGCGCATGAAGACTGCCATGAATGAGGTGGCGCGGCAGGGGAGATTCGAACTCCCGAGGTGAAACACCACTGGATTAGCAATCCAGCGCAATGGCCAGGCTATGCGACTGCCGCAGCGCTCTGGCCACCCGCGTTAATCGCTTAAGCCGAGCGGTTTCCCTCACTCTTCCTCCAGCGAGGGGCCTTCAGCGTCTGAGGAGTCGACCAGGTCGGCGGGGAGTCGTGCTACGAAGATGATCTCGTCGACGTATCCCGTTCGGTCAGCGTTTCGCAGTTCCATGATGCGGGTGCCCTTGGTCACCTTGCCGAGAGTTTCCTTGGTCTGGCCCGACACCATCCTGATCATCATCCCGGTCCCGGTGAGCATGAACAACTGGTCGTCGAGATCGGGGACCTGACGGACGCTGACGATGTGGTCACCGTCGCGCAGGGACATGGTCCGCACGCCCCTGGTGCCTCTGTTGGTGCGCCTGTAGCCGTCCCTCTGCTGAACGAGGCCACCATCCTCGTCGAGGACCGGCATGCTGTCATCGTCGAGGACCGGCTTCATCTCGCCCGAGCCCAGGCGGCTGCGCTTCGCCATCCCGTATCTCGAGATGGTCAGCACGCTGGTGTCGAAGTCGTCGGTGACGATCATCCCGATCACTTGGTCGCCCTTTCTGAGTTTCATGCCGGACACCCCTTGGCTGACTCTGCCTTGCACTCTGACCACATGGGTGGTGATGGTTTCGCCGGAGTTAGAGTCGACCCTCGACTTCTTCTGGGCGGGCATGAACCTGCAGGCATTGCCGTGGGAGGATACTAGGACGACGTGGTCGGCGTCGGTCGCCGGCCTGACGCTGACTAAGGCGTCTTCTTCACCCTCCGCAAAGCGGAGGGCGTACTTGCCGTTGCGGTTGATTTTGACGTACTCTGAGAGCCTACTCTTCTTGATCCGGCCGTTAGCCGTGGCGAACATCAGGTAGTGCCCCTCGGGGTTCTCGATGAGGCTCCTGCTCATCGGCAGGATGGAGATGACCTTCTCGTCGTCGCGGATCCGAGTCAGCAGGTTGCGGATGTGCGAGCCCCTGCCGTAGCGGCTGGCGGAGGGGGTCTCCCAGGCCCTGAGGCCGTAGACGCGACCCATGTCGGTGAAGATCAGAAGTCTGTCCTTGGAGAAGCAGGTGACGATCTTCGAGGGTGCGTCCTCCTCCTTGGTCACCACGCCCTTCAGGCCCTTGCCGCCCCTGTTCTGCAGTCGGAAGGACTCGACTGGCAGGTGCCGGATGTAGTTGTCCCGGGTCAGCGAGATGACGATCGCCTGCTCGGCGACCAGGTCCTCCCTGTCCATCGACAGGGGCATCGGGTCTATTCGGGAACGACGCTCGTCGCCGTGCCTGTCGACGACCTCATCCAACTCTGAGATGATGATGTTCAAGCGTCGGATGCGGCTGCCGAGGATGTTCTGATAGTCCTTGATGGCACCCTTCAGCTTCTTGAGTTCGTCAGCGACCTCCTGGACGTTGAGCTTGGTGAGTTGGTACAGGCGCCTCTCGGCGATGGCCTTGGCCTGCTTATCGGAGAAGTCGAAGCGCCTGATCTTCGGGTACTTCTCATCGCCGCGCAGGTACTGCTCGAACTGGTCACGGGAGTCGGAGCTCCTGCCGACCTCGATTATCTCGCCCATCCTCTTCTGCGCGCGCAACAGACCATGGAGGATGTGCGCGCGAGCTTCGGCCTTGTCGAGCTCGAACTGACTCCGACGCTCGACGACGGACTCTCTGTGACGCACGTAGGTGTGCAGTATGGTGCGCAGGTCTAGCTGGACGGGCTCGCCATTGAGGATCCCCATCATGTTGGCCGAGTATGACTCCTGCAGCCTGCTCGACTGGTAGAGTTGGTTCAGGACAGCGTGGGGGTCGGCGTTCTGCTTGATCTCGATGACGACCCGGATGCCCTCCTTGCTAGACTCGTCCCTGATGTCTCGGATGCCCTTGATGATATCCTTCCGGACGAGTTCGGCTATGCCCTGCAGCATTCCCGCTTTCTTCACTTGGTAGGGGATGGAGTGCACGACCAGCCTCTTGCCGCGCGAGTCCTCCTGGACCTCGACGTCAGAGCGGATTTGAAAGCGGCCGTTCCCGGTTCTGTACATGTCCAGTATTCCGTCGACGCCGTGGATGGTGGCTCCGGTCGGGAAGTCCGGGCCCTTGAGGTACTCCATGTACTCGGAAGCGTCGATCTTCGGTGGGTTGTCGAGGCCTATCTTGCGATTCTGCTCGACGACTTTCTCTACGTGGAACTTGATTGCGGCGGCAACCTCGTTCAGGTTGTGAGGAGGGATCTTGGTAGCCATCCCGACGGCGATGCCGTCGCTGCCATTCAGCAGCAGGTTGGGCAGACGCGCCGGCAGCACGGTCGGCTCAGTCTCGGTGTCGTCGAAGTTCGGCTCCATGTCTATGGTGTCTTTGTTGATGTCGTCCAGCATATGCTGCGAAAGCCTGTCGAGTCTGCTCTCCGTGTAGCGCATCGCGGCAGGCGGGTCGCCGTCGATCGAGCCGAAGTTGCCCTGTCCGTCTATCAGTGGGTATCTCAGTGAGAAGTCCTGGGCCATCCTGACCATGGTGTCGTACAGCGCCTGGTCGCCGTGGGGGTGGTACTTGCCCATCACCTCGCCGACCGAGCGGGCGGACTTGCTGTACCCCTTGTCGTGGGTGTGTCCGGCTTGGTGCATGCCCCATAGGATTCTGCGGTGGACTGGCTTGAGCCCGTCTCTGACATCGGGCAGCGCCCTGCCGATGATCACGCTCATCGCGTAGTTGATGTAACTCTCCTCCATCTCGTCTGAGATGTCTCTACGAAGCAGATTCTCAGCCATTCTACCACCTAGACATCCAGCGCAGTCACCTTGGAGGCGTTCTTCTCGATGAACGCCCTCCGGTCCGGAACATCCTCGCCCATCAGGATGGAGAACAGTTCATTCACCTCGCCTTCGACGGCCTCTTCGTCGGACATCTGTTCACCTACGTCGGTGAATCGTACCTCTGATGGTTTCTCTGGCATCTTTACCTGAAACATCGTGCGTGACTCCGGGTCCATCGTGGTCTGCCATAGTTGCTCGGGGTTCATCTCCCCCAGGCCCTTGTAGCGCTGGACGTTGATCTTGGCTGTCGGAGCCTCCTTCTGCAGGCGCTTCACTACAGCATTGCGGTCCTTCTCGCTGTGCACCCACTCGGTGTGCTTCCCCCTCGATACCGAGAACAGCGGGGGCGCGGCGATGTACACGTTGCCGTTGGCGATGGCGCGCCTCATGAAGCGCCACATGAAGGTGAGGATGAGGGTGCGGATGTGAGCTCCGTCGATGTCCGCGTCGGTCATGATGATGATCTTCCCATAACGCAGCTTCTCGGGGTCGAACGCGCCCTCGTCCTCCTCCTCGTTGCCGACCCCTGCTCCGAGGGCCCGGATCATTCGCTGGATCTGCTCGTTAGAGAACACCTTGGTCAGGTTGCGCTGCTGCCGCTCGACGTTGAGGATCTTGCCGCGCAGGGGCAGAACGGCCTGCGTGCGCCTGTCTCGAGCGGTCTTCGCAGAGCCGCCCGCGCTCTCGCCCTCGACGATGTAGAGCTCGCATTCCGCAGGGTCCCGCGATTGGCAGTCGGCGAGTTGGCCAGGCAGGCCGCCGCCTTCCAGCACGCCCTTCCTTCGAGTCAGATCGCGGGCCTTGCGTGCGGCCTCCCTCGCTTTGCTGGCGAGGACCACTTTCTCCACGATCGAGCGGGCGACAGCAGGGTTCTCCTCGAAGTAGTCACCCAGTTTGTCGTTCACGATCTGCTCTACTATACCGGCGACTTCGCTGGTCACGAGCTTGGCCTTGGTCTGCGCATTGAACGAAGGGTCGGGGTGCTTGATCGAGATGACTGCGGACAACCCCTCTCTGACGTCGTCGCCCGACAGGCTGCTGACGTTCTTCAGGAGCTTTCTGGATTGTGCGTACGAGTTCACGGTACGGGTGAGGGAGCTCTTCAATCCCGAGAGGTGGGCGCCCCCATCGGTATTGTGGATGATGTTCGTGAAGCAGTGAATTGACTCCGAATAGGCATCGGTCCACTGCAGGGCGACCTCGACCAGCACCTCGCCCTTGTCACCGTCCTTCGAGCCTAGGATGTGGATGACCTCGTCATGAATCGCCTTCTTCTTCTCGTTCATCGACTCGACGTACTGCCTCAGACCGCCGTCGTACTTGTGCTCGATCTCGACCGTGTCCTGGCCGCGGAAGTCGCGCAGCCAGATATGCAGACCCGCGTTGAGGAAGGCCGTGCGTCGCAACCTCGTGTTGATCTGCTCGAAGTCGAAATCGGTTACATCGCTGAAGATCTTCATGTCCGGCTTGAAGTTGATTGTCGTCCCAGTGGAGGTGGTCTTGCCTGTGGCCTTCAGTACGGCCTTTCGCTTGCCTCTCACGTAGTTCTGGGTCCACACCTTGCCATCCCTGTGGATGGTCATCGACAGCTTCTCAGACACTGCGTTGACAGCGCTGACGCCGACGCCGTGCAGGCCGCCGGCGACCTTGTAGGCCTTATTGTCGAACTTGCCGCCGGCGTGGAGCTTGGTCATGATGACCTCGGCGGCGCTCACGCCCTCCTCGGGGATCTTGCCCACGGGGATTCCTCTGCCGTGGTCGATGACGGTCACCGAGCCGTTCTTCTCGAGGTTCACTTCGACAGTGGAATTGTACCCAGCGAGGTGCTCGTCAACGGCGTTGTCGACGACTTCCCAGATGCAGTGATGCAGCGCAGACCCGTCATGCGGGTCACCCAGAAACATGCCCGGGCGCTTCCTGACCGCCTCCAGCCCCTCGAGGACTTGGATGCTGGCTGCGTCGTACTCGTCAACCATCTTATTCTCTCCATTCATGAGGGTTCCCTAGGGGAACCCTCAGCATACCTGTACAACCGTGTGCTTGGGGGGTTCTTCAACCCTCCTTACGGGGACCTCAAAAACAGCGAAAAATGGGGATATTCGACCGATTTCAGGCCTAAGGCCTGCTTTCTCCTCACGACACGGTTAAACAGAACGCTAAGGTGGGGCGGGCGAATGGCTCGACCTCTCATCTGCGTGACACTCAATGGGTGCACGGTCGATGAGATGCTGAAGGACGCCGCGAGGGCCACGGCCGCCGGAGCCGATCTCGTGGAGGTCCGTCTGGACAAACTCTGGGTGGTCGAGCAGATGCCCGACCCCGATCCTTCCGAGGAAGGGAAGGGGAACGGCGAGGGAGAGCGAGAGCGCCCCAAGTTCGTCGAGCCCGAGATGATACCGCAGCCATTGGACTCGGTGGACGTCCACACAGCGCTTGCTTCCCTCAAGCAGGGCATCGAGTTACCTGTGGTCCTGACATGCCGCCCAGAGCGTCAGGGAGGGCATTATCCGGGCGACGAGGGACAGCGCATCGAGGTCCTGAAGGCTGCTATCGAGAGCGGCGTGAGCTGGATCGATCTCGAGGTGGACATGGAGTCCAAGCCACGCAAGGCACTGGTCGATGCAGCCGGGGATAAGACTCGAGTCATCGCTTCCCAGCACTCCTCGGAGCAGCCACCATCGGCATCGGAGATCATCCAGGACGTGGTGGACAACTCCGATGCCGGCGAGATGGTGAAGATGTGCTACCGGACCTTGGGCCGACATGATGGCCTGCGCCTCTTCGAGGCCGCTTGGCAACTCAATGGCTCAGGCACTCCCAACGCGATAATGGGGACAGGCTCAGGGGGCGACTGGACTCGGATTCACGCACCCCTGCTGGGACAGGCCATGGTCTACACGACTATGGAAGCCGGATGGCACCTTTCGAGGCAGGGGAGGATCAACGCATCCGATTTGCAGACCGCATGGCAGTTACTGGAGTATGAGACTGGTTAGTCATCGCCATCGCGTTCATCGCTCTCGTCTTCCAAGTAGGGCACTTGGCGGAGGTCCCCATCTTCCTCGCTGATTCCCCTTGACATGTATCGGCTGTGGATGACCATGGGGGCTATGATGCAAGCCAGAGGCAGAGCCGCGATGAGGATGTAGGCGATGAAATTCGGCAGCGTCGTTCTCTCCTCGACATCGACGAGTATCTCGACATTCATGGTACCTCCAGCCGCACCTCTGTCAGTGCTCCTGTCATTGTCCCAGCCGTCCACGACGAGGTAGTACTTCTCGTCCCCGCTCTCGAACCAGTCGACCGACGACCACAGCGAGCCGCTGGAGTCGATCGCCACAGAGAAGACCTCGCTGGAGACGCTCTCGTAAGCGTGCACGTCCCTGAATGGGAGCCAGACGAATAGGTCCCGCCATTCGACTGGCACGTTTTCCAGGTCCTCCTCGAGTTCGTTCCACTCGCGATCATTGTAACTGGTGGCGTAGCGGTTCCAGTTGCTCTCGGTCATCAGGTAGACATCGCCGATCGCCCCCATGTTGGGCGGAGAGTCCTGGTCCGGGCTCAGGTAGATGCAGAACGTGTACTGGTAACCCGGCACCAGCTCCATGCTGACGGCGTTGGCGCTGTCGTTCTGAATCGTCATCTCGGTGCTGAAATCAACATCGAGGGACCTGAGGTCATTGCCCCCATCATACCACCACCACATTCCGCCATCCTCGACGCTGTGCTCGTCGAAGTACCGGTCGATTCCGGGGATGTTGCTCGCCGGTACGTCGCAGGAAGCCTCCGCTGATGCGATCGGAGCCGCGATGACGGCGGTGAACACCGCGACTGTGGGTAGGAGCAGGCAGAGGTTGATCAGGGCCGCAATGAGTTTCCTAGGGCCGTTCCTCACGCTCAGCGCCTCCTCGTCCGGATGGGTCGGATGTATCCGGACCCCTTGTCTCTTCGCTCTTCGACCGTCAGGTACTTCGGTTGGGGAGGGGGCTTGTGCTGGTCCATCCCCGGAAGCCCCCCTTCGGCCTCCACCTCAGCGACGCCGTAGGTCTCAAGCATCCCCTCGGCGTCCAGTTCGTCCTCGTCCTTCTCTCGCATGATAAACCACCCGAGAATCAGGACGGCCGCTACGAGGGCCAGCAGGCCCGCACTCCCCTTGTTCGGGACCAGGTCCCTCCACGTCAGGTCAGCCAGAGACTTGGGACGGTCATCCTCCTGAAGGGCCAGCACGGTGATGACGTAGTCTCTGTAAGAGCAGACAGCGACTCCATCGCAGACCTGCATCACAATCCTGATCTCGCCGGGCTGGTTCCACGTCTGATTGACCCATAGCCAGTCGTTGCGTAAGTCGCCATCCAGATTGGCGTCCTGCATGGCGTTGAGGTCCCATCTGACGGTCAGGATACCGGTGAGGGGCCTGTCCTGGTCGTTGGTGGGATCGCCGTCGCCGTCGCTGTCGTCTGAGGCATCGACATCGAGCCAGGCTTCTATGCCGTCCGTCAGGTCGGCGTCGGTGGCGCTGGCATTCAGGAGGACAAGATCGCCGATGCTGACGTAATCGGCTGAGATCGGGTCGTTGGTCAGGATGATAGGCGCTCTGGAGACGTACACGGTCATCGAGGTGGTGTTGGTCTCGCCGCCCTCGAATCCGTCGACGACGGTCAGGGTTACTGTGTAGGCCCCCGGTATCTCGTAGGCATGCCAGACCACCGGGCCATGGACCGGAGGACTGGCGTCGCCAAAGTCCCAGATCCACGAGACGATGCCGTTCCACTCGGGGTCGTTCGAGTCGGTGGATGTCCTTCCGGTGAACAGGGGGTCGGCGTCGTAGCTCCCCGAGCCGTCGAACCTGATCGGGTCCCCAGGTGCGACGAATGCGCCGCCATCGGGGGTGTGCGGGATTTGCCAGACGACGACTCCCTCGTCCTCTGGGATGCCATCCAGCACGGTGCCGTTGATGCTGGGGCAGCTGAAGGTGAGCGCAGGCACCGGCAGCGGGTTCTCAATCCTGATTGAGTATGACTTGGTGGCCGACGACAGGCCCCTGTCGTCGATGACTGTGAGGCTGATAGTGTATAATCCGGGCTCGAGGAAGGTGTGGCTGACCGAGGAGACGTTGTACACCGGTTCGTCGAGCTCGGAGATCTCCCATATCGTCTGAAGCAGGGTGGTGTCGCCGTCCGGGTCGAAGGACACGCTTTCGAAGGTGTAGACGGTGTCGACAGTGCCGTCCGCAGGTCTCGAGAAGACGGCCACGGGCCGCTGGTTCAGGACCTGCACCCGGAGGGTGGCGATCGAGGAGTTGCCATCGTCATCTGTGACTTCGATGGTGACGTTCTTCATGCCGGGCTCGAGCCATCCGACGCTCGGGTTCTGGAGCACCGACTCAGTATCGGAGAAGTTGGAGGTCAGACTCATTCCCGAGCCACCGAGGTTGACGCCGCCCTCGAAGTACCAGTTGTACTCCACGATCATGCCGTCAGAGTCCTCGAAGACGGTAGGCATTGTCAGCGGTGTCAGTGTGTAGGTTTGGAGTGGCTCGTCGAAGACCTGCTTGGGCAGGCGGTTCAGCACTTTGATGTACAGCGAATGCTCGACGATGTGGTTGCCGTCATCAACGGTCAGGATGAGCGTGTAGATGATCCCATCGGCACTGCCGTCGACCCACGAGTGCCCAGCCTCAGTCAGGCCTTGACCGTACTCCGACTGGCCATCGCCCCAGTCCCAGGTGAAATCGAGTTGCTCCAGTGGGACGTTGTCCGTGGTCCCTCTGGCTGAGAACTGCACCCTCTGGTCGGTCAGCAGCACCAGATCGTCGATCATCACCACCCCGTCTACCGAGATCTCCGGGACCGGGTCGGAGATGTCACTGACCGAGATGTTCCACGACTGCGGCTCGGAGTAGTAGCCCCCTTGGTCCTGTACGACCAGCACAATCTGGTAGTCCCCCGGATTGAGGTATGAGTGGACGGGGTTCTTCAGTCCCGAGGAGTTGTTGTCGCCGAGGTCCCAGACGTACCCAATGGGCGTCTCGTTGTGGCTGAAAGTACCGTTGAGCTGACCGAAGCCCCATGAGTCGTAGCCCGAGCCGAACATGCCCACTGGGAGCCACGTTTGGGTAATCGAGGTGGACATCGAACCGGAGGCGATCGGCTCCATGTTAGCAATAGTCATAGGCAGGGCGAAGGCCTGGTCGACGACCTCTCCGGTGATATCGCGGACCCTGATTCCAAAGGTCCAGTCGCCCGAGGAGGGCGGCGTGAACCAGACGCTCCTCGGAGAGGGTACGCTGTTGCCGGTGGTGATGTCGAACACCACAGAGTCGGTCAGCGTGTTGTTGACGTAGGCTTCGACTGTGACCTCGAGTATCTCGAAAAACGCGTTCGAGACCACCTCGAGGTCGATCCGGACGCTGTCGTCAAGGTTGTTGCCATCCCTGTCAAAGGACATGATGGTATCGATCGACACCTCAGCCGGGTCCGTGATGAGGCCGGCGTAGACCGTCAGCGACGCGGTGGGGTAAGTTCCGGTGGTGATGCCGCAACTGGCGTAGTTGTAGTCGCAGTCGCTGACCATGGACTCGTACCATGTCAGCAGCCACACCTCGTCGGTGGTGTTGCCGAAGCCGTGAACGAGCCCCGTCCCGGCTCCCGTGCCCGAGTCCATCCTCAGGCTGCTCATCGACCATGTACCCGTGTCAGCATCCTTGGCCATGATGGCGCCGTCGAAGCCGAACTGTGTCGGTTGCACCATCAGATTGAGCGGAGCCCCGGAGCCTTGGGTGAACTTGTAGGCCCTCATCCCCCAACCCTCGATGGTCTGGCTGGAGCTGTTCCAGCCATCCACCCACTGGTCGTTGTAACCGCTCATCTGGGCTTTGCAGATGTACGCGGCGATGCATCCTGTGGTCAGGTCGAGGTTCGAGAACCCGAAGGCTCCCTGCGCGCTGTCCAGAGAGACAGCGGCGCTGAAGTTGGCATAGATCTCGCTCATCGTGGTCCCGATGGCAGTAGCGCCTGTCTCGGGGCTCTGCGCGAGGTTCTCGATAGCGACTCCCCCGGTGGCGGTGTCGGCAACGAGGCGCTGTATCGCGGCCCCTCCGCCGAGCTTGTCTGCGAGGTATAACAGGAACATGAAGCCGGCACCGTAGTCGGCCATTCTGCCGTTCCACCACCTCACACTGAGGCTGCTGTCTTGCGACCACGCGTTGGCGTGCCCGGTCAGCGTGCCCGTGACTCCGAAGCAGAGGTAGACAGCCATGTCGGCCGCGCCCTCGTCGATCCACAGGTACTCGTAGGGGTCACGAGCGTTGTGTAGTAGGTGCTCGAACTCGTGCGCGAGAATGGTGTTCCTCCAACTCAAGTCATCGACGTCGACGAAGACCGACTCCCTGACGGATGAGATTCCGGGGGAGTAGTATCCCCCAGTGCCCCCCGCGCCGTCGATCGAGATCAGGACGATTTCGATCTGGCAGTTGTTGTCGACGTCCGGAGGGGTGCCGAAGTACGAGGTGTCGGTAGGGTAGATGGTCGACTCCCAGGTCGAGGCGATGTCATTGACGGTGGTCGACGGGATGATCTGCCCGTCCTCCACCAGTATGGCCGAGTTCGCCGAGATCTTCTGCACTGTCACGGCAACCGTCCCGCTAGCAGTAGAGATGTTGCCTGATTCACCCTGGCTCCAAGCGTTCTCGCAAGTGCGGGCCGAGGACCTTGAGTTGAGGTAGCCTGGCGAGAAAGGCAGGATGAGTCCCGGGTAGCCCGCGTCCCTCCACTCCATCTTGAGGAAGCTGGTGGCCGAGAAGACGGGCTCGGCGGCGTCGGTGAACATGTACCGCTTGCCCTCAATAGAGGGAGTGAAGTCCGTCAGGTCACCCGACATGACTTCTAGCATCGAATCATCAGACTCAGGCTCTGCCAGAGCCATTGGGGTCAGGAGGGACAGGAGCAAGGTGGCGATGAGCAGCAGAGGTACTCTCCGCGATGCCGCCGTTCTAGTTGCAGCCATGTTCAACACTCCGTGTTGTGCTCAGGTTCAATCCGCTCAAAGACCTATTTTAACATCGATGGAGCACCGTTCGTACATGATTCGGCCTAGCACGGCGCTGCGTGTCTCCCCGGCCCTGCTCGTCGCACTGCTTCTGCTGCCCAGTCCGGTTGCTGCTTCCGGCGGCTCAGACGCGGCCGAGTTGCACGTTATCTCGTCACATTCCCATGACGACGAGGCATTCACTCAGGGATTCGAGATGCACGGTGGCTCCCTGTACGAGAGCACCGGATTGTATGGCCATTCAAGCCTCAGGGAGGTGGATCCCTCGAGCGGGGAGGTGCTGCGTCAGACGCAACTCGATCAGAGTCTGTTCGGGGAAGGGATCACTATCGTCGGAGATACCATCGTGATGCTGACTTGGAAGGAGGGGATCGCTCTGATCTTCGACATCGAGACTTTCGAAGTCGTCGGCAATCACACGTACTCTGGCGAGGGCTGGGGACTGTGCTACGATGGCGAGTTCCTGGTGATGTCCAACGGCACTTCCGAGCTGGCCCTCAGGGACCCGTCCGACTTCACTGTCCAGAGCACCCTCACCGTCACTCTCGACGGTCAGGAGGCGAGCCTGCTCAACGAGCTGGAGTGTGTCGGGGGGATGGTCTACGCCAATGTCTGGGGCAGCGACTCCATCCTGGCGATCAACTCGACTTCGGGAGCAGTGGAGTTCACCGTCGACGCATCGCAGTTGGCTGAATCAGAGTCAGGCGAATCCAACGAGGTCCTGAACGGCATCGCTTACGTCTCAGAGCAGGACGCCTTCCTGATCACTGGGAAGAACTGGTCGTCGATGCACCTAGTGAGTTTCGAGTCGGGCCAGGAGCTCGTCGAGGATGATATCACCGATTCGGATGTCTCGAGGATTCTCACGTCGATCTGGCCGGTCCTGCTCATCGCGGCGCTGGTCATCATCCTCAGCTCGATGCGCGCACTGGGCGCGGTAATCCACTTCCTGATGCTGATGCTCCTCAGGCGGCAAACTGAACAGTCGCCGGCTCCCAGCGAGGGGGAGCAAGAGGCAGGTGAAGCCCGATGAACGACTCGAGCGACGATGAGTTCGACGATTACAGCGCCATGGAACTCTGGCTGCATGACCTCTCGATAGACTCAGCCACTAGGGTGGCTGGGGCGTTGATGATATTCGTCGGCAGCCTGCTTGGAGCAATTCTGGGAGTCGCTCTGATATCCGCCGACGTCGGCGAGATTCTGAGTGGCCAACTGGACAGCTCCGATGGGGTCGCCAATGTCAATGGCATAGTGAGCACGGCGTTGGAGGACAACACCACGGGCGGCGACCCGGTTGAGGGCGTCAGGGTGAGCGTCCTCAATTTCGACGATCTAGAGATAGGCCACGACATCACCGACTCAGGCGGACGATTCTCGGTCGAGGACGTTCCCAGACGCTCTTCGACGCTGCTTGTCGACCACCCCGGGAACGTTACCGTCCGGATACTGCTGGTTCCCGGGGACCACGCTCAGATTTCCGTCACTCTGACTCCGGGAGACGGGCTGTACGAGTACGACATGACCGGCGAGAGCCATCTCGGCGAGTCGGTGCTCATCGGAACCACCATCGCTGGATTGACGCTGCTGGCCGGGCTCGCAGGGATGGTGGGCGGTCTGGAGGCCTACCGCGGTGATCACTACCGACGCACCTGGTGGCTCTCATTCTTCGGACTGTGGAGCCGAGGCATGCTATTCCTAGGCCCGTTGTTCATACTCCTCGGCATGGGCATGACGCATCTCGCTAGGGATCAGTTCACAGACTACACAGAGGATTAGTTTGAGGTTTGCCCGTGTATCTGATAACGATAGAAGGCGGTGATGGGAGCGGCAAGGGAGTGGCGACCAAGGTCGTCTCAGAGGTCCTCAGCAAGGAGTTCTCGTTCACCTCAGTCGAGGCGACCGGGGAGCCTAGGAGGGAGCATCCGCTCGGCCGTCTCGCAATAGACGCGGTGCGAAGGAAGACCATGACCCCTGAGCAGGAGGCCGGCCTGTTCGCAGCCGACAGGGTGGATCACTCTCACGGCTGGATACTGCCTCGCCTCGAGGAGGGCAGGGCAGTGGTCAGCGAGCGCAACATCCACTCCTCACTCGTCTATCAGGGGGTCGTCGGCGGGCTCGGGGTCGACAGGGTCGCCCACATGAACTCGGCGGCCCTTGTTCCCGACCTCTGCATCTGGGTCGACTGCGATCCCGAGGTCGCATTGAATAGGATCAAGACAGGGAGCCTGAGGGCGCTGACGGAGAAGGAGGAGTACTTCGAGACGACGGAGCTGCAGCAGCGCATCAGGCGGGGCTACACCTCGCTGCTGTCAGGCGAGTTGGAGATGCCCACTCCATTCGATATGGGGGCTGTCATCGGACCTGTTCTGAACGAGGGCACCGAGGCCGAGTTCCGCCGGGCTCTGATCAGCAGGATCCGGAAGTTCGTCCACTCCAGACCAGCTCCTTTGAATGTTGACACCGAGGTCGTCGAGAGGCACCTCCTGAGGCGACTGCTCCACGCCTCCAAGGGCCAGACCACACTGATCGAACTGGGCGTCGAGCCGACTCTCACCAAAGAGGGATGGTTGGACGGCAGAGCGCCGTGGAAGACACTCAAGGAGGCCCAGAACGAGCACGACGCAGCGTTGGAGCGCGTCAGCGAGGATGCTAGGGTCGACGTTCCCAAGAGCATCCTCTCGCATTCCATGTCTGCCATCTGCGGCACTCTCGCTCTGATGCCATCCGCCGATGTGGCGGAGCTGCGTAGAGCGCTCGGCCCCGTCAGGGCTGTGTCCGAGCGCCATACGCAGAGGCTCGTCAAGTTCCTCCACGAGCGCACAGACTGGGTGCACAAGCACCGGGCCCTGCTCGGACGCGATGCCCCCCGCTCGCAGTTGAAGGAGCGATATCGCACCGCGGGGACGCTGGTGCTGGCGATTTGGCCACTCAGGGAAGCTATCTCGAAGTGGATTGCAGTCAATCCCGATACCCATCTCCGCTTCGCCATGGGCCAGATAGTCAGGTCAGGTCGGCATCCGGCTGCCGTGCGCGACACTCTGGAGCGTATCGCGTTGCTCGGCTGCGGCATAGAAGGAGCTTCGAACCCCGCTGGGGCCAGCGGGCTGGTTTCCTGGTGGCAGGGCAAGACCGTGTGATCACTTGGTCACTAGTCTCGCGTCGGCCGGCAGGACCACTAGGCGTGGGTCATCCCCGAAGTACTTGGTCCGGGCGGACAGCGAGGATGAGAACCACCAGCCGACAACCAGCCCGGCTGCGAAGCCGGTGACCAGCCTGACGAGGTGGGTGGACTCGTAGTCGGTCAACATCTGGGTGAACCCGTCAACTGCCATCGGCAGCAGCCCCAGTCCGATGATCGCGAGCATGGCCGTCATCCTCCTGTCGCTCAAGTAAACGGGCTCCAGCCTCTCGTTCGGGAATATCGAGAGGAAGGTGTCGCGAACCGTCCAGCGGTTGAGGCCGCGCCATCCGAACAAGGCGGCACCGACCACGAATCCGAAGAAGATTCCAACGTCCCGGGTGCACATCGGCATCTGATTCCCGTTGATCTTCCATGAGCGCTCGTACTTCTGGTGGCAGTTCAGGTCACCGACGGCGTACACGAATCCCCATACCGGGTTTAACTCCGTCCAAGCGAATGTCCCGCCGTGAGCCGATTGGTCGTGCCCCACAGTCGCGCCCTCGCCGTTATCCTGGTTCCCCCACCCGCTCGCGGTGGCGTAGTCGAATGTGTTGGCGCGTCCGGAGAGCTCAGGTACCGTTCCCTCGGGCATCGCCAGAGGCGCTATGAACATCAGAAGCAGGTATCCGCCAGCGGCGGCTACCAGGACTCTGCTGACTTTGACTTCCCTGACCCGATCTCCGAGCCCATTAGCTAGAACTCCCACATTTCTCCCTGCGGCTCGCCCTTGATGAATGCTGCTTCGGCAACCCTGATTCCAACCCTCGGACTCTTGAGCAACCCCGTGCTCCGACCACCATGGCCGACCTCGGGTTCCGCGATGCTGCATGGCTCGGCGGGGTAGTAGGCTCGATGGTCGCGGTCATGGCCACTTTCGTCGCCATCTTCCTCAGTGGCCTGGACAGTCCGGATGTGATGGGGTCTGTGCGCTCTGGCATCGTGGCTGGCCTTGCCGGCGGGGTCATCGTCACCACATTCGCGTACTACAGAATGGCCGAGTCGTCGCGCTCAGGCCGCAACGTCGAGGCCGAAAGGAAGCAGGAGGTGACCAAGGTCCGAGCCATCCTCTCACCAATCGAGGAGAGGGCTCCAAGGAGTGGCTCGGGGACGGCTTGGACCGTCGAGGAGCAGGTCAGACGAGACAGAGGGGTGCTGGTGGTCGACCTGCACGGCCTCGATGCGCCCTCTGCCGCGGCACTGACCGAGAGGCTTCTCGAGCGCAGGGCGGACCTAGGCAGGCTGAAGCTGGTGACCGGCCGAGGCGAGACGCTGCACGTGGGCTCGGCCGACCCCGGAATCAGGCCCGCAGTCCTGCAGAGGCTCAGGGTTGACGCCCAGAAGGCGGAATGGCAGGTCATCCAGAAGTCCAGTTCAGTCACCCTCAGGCCAATGGGCAGGGCCCCTACTCCAAAGGAGTGGCTCGGGCGATTCGTCGTCTTCGTGGTGCCGATGACGGGGGCCATGACACTCGCCTTCCGGGACTTGGCCGGCTCTGGGATGGAGGAACAGGGAATGATGTTCGGCGCAGCCGCCGGTCTTCTGATGACAGCCCTTCTGTCGAGTTATAGGGACCGCTCGGCCTAATCGCTTGCTGCCTCAGGGGGCGCCCAGTGACTCCAACTCAGAGGCCAGCAGCCTGACCAGCCAGCCGTGCAGGGCCTCGCTTCCCATCTCGGACAGGGTCGAGTTCAGGAATGCGGCGATCAGGGAACCCCTCGCGTCGGAGGGGTCGAAGCCCCTGGTCTCGAGGTAGAACAGTTGGTCCTCGTCGATGGGCCCGTTGGCCGTCCCATGACCGCATCCGACGACCTCGTGCTCGAGGACCTCCAACTCGGGGATCGAGTCCGCCTCAGCGTCCTTGGAGAGGAGCAGGTTGTGGAAGAGCTGAGCGGCATCCGTCCCGCGTGAGCCGTCGGCGACCCTGAGCATCCCCGTCCCTACAGTCCTGCTCTTGCCCCCACATGCGGAGTTCCAGGCCAGCCGGCTGAACGTCTCGGGCGCATCGTGGTGTATCTCCAAGTGGTGGTCCAGATGCATCGAATCAGACGAGAGCACCGAGCCCAGGATCCTGAGGTTGCCTCCGGGCTCGCCCATCCGGTAGCGCAGGTCCGCTTTGGTCCGCTCGGAGCCGGAACAGACAGTTCCCGCGCGCACCTGCGCGTCCCTGCCGATTGCTATCGAATCGACCCGGAGCAAGGTCCCCCCGTCCTGCACGCAGACTACCACGTCGTTGAGGATACTGCCCTCTCCGATCTCGCCCGTACGCAGGAAGCCGAACCACTCCCCGGAACCACTCACCCGCGTGATCAGTTCCAACTCGGACAAGCGCCCCACGTCTAGTGCCAGATGCAGGACGGAGGTTGAGTCACCCGCATCGATGTCGAGCATCACAGGGTGTTGCGAGGAGAAGTTTGGCTCGACATGTAGGGTCCATTGCGAACTTGCTGAAACAGCCTGCAAGAACGAACTCGTGACGACATCGCTCTGCGGCAGTACGGAGACCGAAGACACTCCCTCCTGCAGTCGGATGCCATCGGGTGCATCGCCTCCGTCTAGGCCGATGAGCCTGAGTCGGGGCGATCCAATGCCGTCCGGGATGCTGGTGATGTCACCGGTGGGGTGAACCCTGCGCCATGGCGTGTACTTCCAGAGATGGTTGGACCTGTCGGGCTCGTCGAGGGACAGGTACTCTGCGGCGGCGTCCAATGGCTCACCCCGCCATCAGCCTATACTGCCTTCCATCTCGAGGGCCATCAGCTGGTTGAGCTCGACGGCGTATTCCATCGGCAGTTCGCGGACGAATGGCTCGAAGAATCCATTGACGATCAGTGCCAGCGCCTTGTCTTCTGTGTGCCCGCGGCTCATCAGGTAGAACAACTGGTCGTCGCTCACCTTGCTGACCGATGCTTCGTGTTCGCAGCGGCACGAGGGGTTCTTGATCTCCATCGTGGGATAGGTGTCGGAGCGGCTTTGCCCGTCGAGAATGAGTGCGTCACAGACGACGCTCACCTTGCAGTTGTCTGCCTTCTTGCTCACCGTCACCATGCCCCGGTAGCTTCCGCGGCCGCCGTCCTTGCTGATGCTCTTGGAGAGGATCTTGCTGGTGGTGTTCGACGCCAGATGATGCACCTTCGCTCCGGCGTCCTGACGCATTCCTTCGCCGGCGTAGGCTACAGAGATGACTTCCGCGTGCGAGCCTTCGCCCTTGAGGATCACTGCGGGGTACTTCATCGTCAACTTCGATCCGATGTTGCCGTCGACCCATTCGATGGTCGAGTTCTCGTGTGCGATGCCGCGCTTGGTGACTAGGTTGTAGACGTTGTTCGACCAGTTCTGGATCGTGGTGTAGCGGATGTATGCGCCGGGCAGCGCGAATAGCTCAACGACGGCGCTGTGCAGCGAATCGGTCGAGTAGGTCGGGGCGGTGCAGCCCTCGACGTAGTGAATCGATGAGTCTTCGTCGGCGATGATAAGCGTGCGTTCGAACTGACCCATGTTCTTGGCGTTGATGCGGAAGTAGGCCTGCACCGGCATCTCGACGTGGACCCCCTTGGGGACGTAGATGAACGAGCCTCCCGACCATACGGCGGTGTTGAGCGCGCTGAACTTGTTGTCCTGGTATGGGATGAGGCTGCAGAAGTATTTCTTCACGATGTCAGGGTACTCACGCAGACCGCTATCCATGTCGAGGAAGATGACACCCTGCTTCTCGAGGTCGTCGCGGATGCTGTGGTAGACGGCCTCCGACTCGTACTGGGCTGTCACTCCCGAGAGCCACTTCTGCTCGGCCTCGGGTATGCCTAGTCTGTTGAAGGTGTTGCGGATGTCCTCGGGAACGTCATCCCAGTCCGTCTCAGTGCCCTCGCCCGAGCGCAGGAAGTAGCAGATCTTGTCGAACTCGATCGAGTTGAGCAACTCGGTGGAACCCCATGTGGGCATCGGGCGCTCCATGAAGTGGTGGTACGCCTTGACGCGGATGTCGGTCATCCACTGCGGCTCTTCCTTGATGGCCGAGATGTCCCTGACGACCTGCTCGGAGAGCCCGAAGTCGAAGCGGATGGTGGAGTCCTCCGGATCGTGCCATCCGGCCTTGTAGTCCCCGACGGTCTCCCGTGCTTCCTGGTTTGATGGCATCATGCTAGTCCCTCCGCCTCCGCCTTCGAGTCCAACCACTCGTATCCTCGTTCTTCTAGTTTTATGGCGAGTTCAGGGCCTCCTGTAGCAACTATCCGACCTCCCATCAGAACGTGGACCTTGTCCGGCTGGACGTACTCGAGGATTCTTGAGTAGTGGGTGATGATCAGGGCTCCTGAGTCAGTCCCCCTGATGGCCGAATTGATTCCGGCAGCGACGATTCTGATGCCATCTATGTCAAGGCCGCTGTCGGTCTCATCCAACACTGCCAGCTTCGGTTGCAGGATGAGCAGTTGGAGGATCTCGAAGCGCTTCTTCTCACCTCCGCTGAAACCGTCGTTGACGTACCTCGAGAGGAAGCTGCGAGGAATGTCGAGAGCCTCCATGGCATCCTTCAGGGTGTTTCTGAACTCCGTGCCCTTGGCGGCTTCCTCGCCCTTGATGCTGGCAAGGGACTTCCTGAGGAAGTTACCGACCTGCAGTCCCGGGACGGCCTGTGGGTACTGGAAGCAGAGGAATACGCCCTTGCGTGCTCTCTCCCACGGCTCGAGCTCCAGCAGGTCCTCTCCGGAGAGCAGCACCTCCCCCTGCTCGACCTTGTAGTCTGGGTGCCCCATGATGATGTTCGCGGCGGTTGTCTTGCCGCTCCCGTTTCGTCCCATTATGGCATGGATCTCACCCGGATTTATCGTGATGTCGACGCCCTTGAGAATTGGCGTATCGTCGATTCCAGCATGCAGGTTTCGAATCTCCAGTAGGGGAGCGTCACGACTCACACTGTGTCCCTCGTCACTGAGCCAAACTAGGTCCCTTTTGAACGTCTGCTTTGAGTTTAGGTCACCCTAAAATCAGATTACCACCTCGGCGTGGTGATGAAGTTAGGCGAAGACGACTCCCAGCCCCTGTCTGACAGCCTCGAGGAGACCTATCGTGCTCAGATTATGGCTGGGATGCAGAAGGAGGCCGAGAGGAGGGTGACCGAGGCTCACGACCCAGTTGAGATCGCTCGTCTCGAGGCGCTCTCCCTGGTCGAACTGGTCGAGAGCGACAACTCCGACTTGGTGCCGGCACTGATGGCCAGGCTGGGTCCGGTGAGGGCCGCTCTGGACGGCCACGGCGGAGGTCTGGTGGTCACCGAGGCGGATATCGAGGAGATGCACAGCGGGGGCTCGGCACTGTCGCTGATTCTAGACTTGGATGGCGCTTGCGTGTCCTGCGGCGCTGCCCCCGGCACGCTCAAAGGGATCCAAGACGACCTTCTGATGGACCAAGAGGTCATCGCCGTGCGCTTCACCGTGGCTATGCTGGAGTGGTTCGACGAGCTCCAGCGCGACTTCGTGCTCAAGCACGGCGGCGTCGTGTTCGTCTAGTCGAGCAACCCGAGCAGCGCGTCCATCGCCGAGGTAGCGAAGCCGAGAACAGTTACCTCGGAGCCCTCGATGAGTCTGGCATGCTGGCTGGCTCGGCCCGCGAGGTCGTACGCTCCCGCCTTGCCAAGCCACGACTCACTGCGAACCAGCTCGACCAGCTGGTCCTCGCTCAGCTCCTCGAACTCGACCAGCGCGGAATCCGTCCAGACGTCTGCGCTCCAGCCCCTGTGCAGCATCTCAGTCCCCTCGCGCTGCCCGTCCGGCGGGTACAGGAGGGCGGTGGAGGACCACACGCGATGCCTGCGGCCTGAGAGCCTCAGGAGCATCGCTGCCGCAGCGACCACGTCATCTGGCTTGCCCATTGCCACCAGCGGGTCCTCTGGATCCTCGACTAGGGTGTCGGCGACCACGACTAGGTCGAAACCCGAGTCGCCAGATAGGGTCATCTCCCTGGCAGCCGCCTCGGCCTTAGCGAGGCAAGTGGCCTCAGCCTGCACTCCGACCTCCAGGCCTGCACCGGGCCCCGGCTCCGCGGAGACAAGGGGCCGGGTTGTGATCCTCGTGCCGGTCCCATCCAGTCTGTCACTGAGCCAGGAGTGCCTCCGTTGGGAAGCCGAGGCGAGAAGCAACAGTGTCACAGAAGTACCTCAGAGGTCGATGCGCCCGTCGCACACGGGGCACTTTGCCATCTTCACATCGGAGGGGGCCTCGAACCTGCTTGAGCAACTGGGGCACATCACCGGGCGGTTCAGAGGCGGCAACTCCGGCGGAACCAGCGCCCCTTCCGGCGGTGCCTCTGGAGCGTCGGGTGCCGGGACGGGAGGCAGCGGCGGCAGCGGCTCGGGAGCGGCTGCCACCTGGCTCCTTCTCTCTCTGCGCTCGCGTCGATCCCCGGCTCCCTCATTGATGTCGACCAGTTCCACGAGCTGCGCATCAGTCACCTCACTGGTGGTGACGGCGATGTCATCCTCGTCGATGACGTCGACCACATCCTCCTCCAGCATCACCGTCCCAGAGGCCTCGGTCCTCCTGCGGCCCTTCATCCACCTGACTGCTCTGGCGGAGAGGGTCGTCAGGATTATGGCGCACAGGACGAGGATGGTGATGGCGAAGCCCCCGAGCAGGATCTTGAAGTTCTGCTCATCGAGTCCCAGCGCATGTCGAACCTGCTCTAGGAGCGAGCCGCCCCCTCCGTCAGAATCGGCGTCGTCGATCAGGGCCCTGATCTGCCACCCACTGGCCGAGGTGTGGATGATGATGGTCTCGCTGCTGTCAGGGGACCGGTCGACGAGGTAGAGGTAGCCTAGGTTCAGGCGATTTGAGATTCCCAGCCAACCGTCTTCGGCGTCTATCATCCCGTACTGGACTTGCGGACCTGTCGGCCCGACCATGTCGAAGAACACCTGGACGCCTCGCTCCACCTCAATCATCTCGATCGTGCCCATACCCCTTGCAGGGTATCTGCGACTGAGGTTATCGACGGCTTCGAACGACGAGTCAGCTACAATCGCCACCAGATCCGACTCGTGGTCGTCGCCCTCCCTCCAGGCTGCTACGATGCGCTCCTCATCGTCGATGATCAGGACCTTCATGCACCCTAGTGAGGCATCGTCACCGATGGCCTTCTTGAACGCCCATGGGGTCTGCTCCACGAGTCCGTGAGCGTACCATAGTCCAAGCCTCTCAATACCGGTCGAGTCGCTTCTGATCGACTGGTAGAGGAGGTGAGCGCCATCGTCATCCCCGAACTCCACGTCCAGGGGGTCGGCGCCTGGGGCGAGGTCTATCTCGCCGATCACGTTGGGCGTCAACTCCCAGTCCGAGGACTTGGTGGGAGCATCGGCGTGGAGCAGGAAGACGCTGGTCAGGTCCTCGTATGTGCCCCCGGTGGAGAGGTCCCGATGGTAGCCTGCAACCAAGACATCCGAGCCGTCGACATCGACGTCGATTCCCCAGTATTTGCCGTCAGACAGCAGAATCGGATCCATAAGATCCTGAATGGGCGTCATCTGGCAGGTCGCGTCTATCGTCGAGTAGCTCAGCGTCTGCTGGAAGTAGCCTTCTGAATCGAGAAACCTCCTCGTCCAGACCACATGGGCCACCTCGTCCTCAGTGCTCCAGATCGCGATGTCGCCTGACCACACGTCGTCCAGCACATTGGTGCAGGCTGTAGTGCCGAGGTTCGAGTTCAGTCTGTACAGCCTCAACCGGCCGTCCTTCTCGGTGATGACGAGCCCCTCGTCATCGAGGTCGACGACCTTCACCGGGACCTCACCCGATTCGAAGGTCATCGCCCTCGCGCCGGACAGGGTCGACTCGTCGACCAGAATGGTGGCCTCGACCTGGTTGTTGGTCCAGTCGAGGTCGGCCAAGGTCGAGCCTGAGAGGGTTATTCGCACGTCTAGTGGCCCCGACTCGTTCGCTCGGTGGGCGAACGATATCTGCGATGCGCCCTGACCGGCGACCAGCGATATCGTGGTCGATGAGACCAGCTCCCAACCTAGCTCGGTCATGATCTCCAGCATCGCCCCCACGCTGGTCGCATCGGATGAGCCGAGGTTGTCGACCCTCGCGGTGATCAGGAACTGCTCGTGCGGGCGCGGGATGGTGGGCTCGGTGCGAACAGCGCCCTCGCGGAACGCAAGGTCAATGCCCTGGGGCCTCTGGATGACCGGGAAGGTGATCGACTGCTCGTTGTCGGTCTCATCGATCTCCTCGATAGTGTCGGCGGGGTCGAGGGACACCATGACGACCTTGTCGCCTACAGTGTCTGGGTTCCAGTACAGCACTATCTCGACGATGTCACCGCTGTCTATGCTCGGCAGCACCATCTGGTCCTTCCGAGCCCCGTCCTCATAGAGTGAGATGGCTAGGTTCGAGGCCGCTAGGTCGCCGTCGTTGCGTATCTCGGTGCGGATCTCGAGGAATGTGTTGACGTAGGTCTCAGAAAGCGGGATGCCGTACTCCTCGACCGACAGTCCAGTCCTGAACATCAGGTCGGGTGCCGGCGGATCGTTGTCGACCTCAACGGTCCTGCGGACCTCGTCGGAGCGTACACCGTCGCCGCTGATCATCCTGACCGAGAGCCTATAGAAGCCGTCGCCGATCTCCTCGGTATTCCAAGTGACAGACCAGTCGCCATTGCCGCTGCCGCTGCCGCCGAAGGTCTGAGCGGTCTCCCATGAACCGGTGCCGAGTCTCCATTGGACGGTCCCGCCGTTCACCGACTCCCAAGTCCCGTAGACGTTGACGTTCCCAGATACGGGATTCTGACCGCTCGGACCACCCATCGTGACCTCGACCAGCCCGACCTCGTGCTTCTGCTCGGCGACGTCGCTCCACTGGTCGAACTGGTTCCTCGCCTGGGCTTCGATGATCACCTCGAGGACGTTGATCTCGTCCTCGGTGAACTCGGGCAGGGTGAACGGAGTGGTCCAGTTGGTCGACCCCTGAGCAGCGTGCCAGTCGAGCAGGACGACCTCTCTCTTCGGCTCGCCCTCGGGCCTGTGAGTGTAGGAGATCCTGACCGCGACCTCCTCGATGGTACCGTTGGTCTCGGCATCCTCGTCGATATGGCCTCGAGCGCTGTAGGTCTCGCCCTCCACCAACCAGGATTCCTCCTCGGGATTCTCGAAGACCACCCAGTCGCCCGAGCCAGGTGGGGGCGGCTCAGTTTCGTTACCCGGATCGGGGTCGATGCCTCCTCCGAGTATCGCTTCGAGGATCATATTGCCATCAATGATACCGAATCCGTAATGATCGTTCCACTTGTCGGTGATGCTCGGCTTGGATGGGGAGCCGCGGGTCTCCGAGTTGTTTTGCAACAGGTCCTTGACCTCCTGCGGCTCGAGACCATCGTCTATCTGCAGCATGACGGCGACGAACCCGGCTACAGCGGGAGCTGACATGCTGGTGCCTGTCATCTGGGTGTAACTGTCCTCAGCCAGAGGTCTGGGAGCCCCCGGGATACCGCTGCTTGAAGCAGCGTGCTGAGCGGACATGATACTGGATCCGGGCGCGACGACGGTGGGCTTCAGCTCGTCCCATTCGTTGTCGTCTCCGTCGTCCTCCCTCGGACCCGAGTTGGAGTAGGAGGCAATCATGTCATCACCGCGCTCAATCGTGTTCTCGTCATCGATCGCACCTACCGTGATGGCGGTGTCAGCAGCTCCCACGGAGGTTATCCTGCGGCGTCCGTCGTTGCCGATGGCGGCGATGCAGACTATCCCTGCATCGCTCGCTTCGTCCACTGCTCTGGCTTCCGCGTTGGAGCCATTGTCGCCCGGGTCATCGCCCTGTGGGTCGCTGCCCGAACCGAAGGACATCGACATCACGTCGATGCCCTCGCTGGACTCGTTGTTGCCCCAGTCTCTGTCGGCGTTGTCAATCACCCATTGTATGCCCCTCAGGGTTGCAGCGGAATTAGTAGCGCCCGCATCGCTCATGATTTTGACATCGACCAGATAGGAGCCGGGCGCATAGCCCTGGTTGATCCTCCGCTCATCCCCGGTACCCAAGGCGATTCCAGCAACGTGAGTGCCGTGGCCATCACCGTCGTCGGGGTCGTTATCGCCGTCGTCGCAGTCCTGCGAGTTCCACGAGGTCGCATCGCAGCCTGCTATCCACTTCGGATCAGGCAGCTCATCCGGGTCCTTCTCGTTGTCGTTGTTGTCGTCCGAGAAGTCGTCCAGCGAGAAGTGCTCGTTGTCCACCCCGGAGTCTAGGATCGCGATGACGACGCCCGAGCCGTCGTAGCCGAAGTCGCGCATCGTCTCGTCAAAGACGTCCGAGTCACGGACCTTCGAGCCGCGAGTGGCCTTGTCAAGCAGTGGAACTATGACGTTCTGCTCCTCGATCATCACCACTCCGTCCAGACCCCAGATGTCTATCAGCGAGCTCACAGGGACATGGTCGATGACGATGGAGTCGAGGATGTGGAGGACATCGAACCAGGAGCCCTGCGCGCTCCAGCCGTGTTCGTACAAGACCGCCTTGATGGCTTGGATGTCAGTGGGCCCCGGATGCCATGAGTAGTCGACCACTATGGCGACCGTCGGCAGCCCGTCAGCACCGGTTATCGATGTGGTGGAGACCGAAACCCGCTCTCCCGCGATGATCCGCTGCAACCGGTCGTCCATGCCGTCCGAGTCGAGGTCGTACCAGTAGCCGAACCACCATCCGGGGTCCTCGACGGGCCATCCGGCATCCCCGACGGGGAAGCCCGGGGAACGGTCCTTCTGAGGGCATTCCTCTTCGCCGCACATCAGCGGAGGAGGGAGGTTGGCGTTGGACTGGGGGGCCTTACCGTCCCCCTCGGTAGTGATGTCGGAGGTGGCTATCATGGCGCCTGCACCCACCGAGAAGTCCATGACGAGCAGAAGCGCGACCACAATCAGGGGGGCTGCCGGGTGCCTGCTCAGAACCATGGCTCTCCCTGAGAGCCAAACTCAGATGGGGTATAATCCCAACCTGTCCGAGATTACTCGATGCATCCGTTCAGGGCCACTTGACGTGAGAGCCGACCAGGGCGCAGCGCAACCTGCAGTTCTCGCCCCTTATCTCGGTAATCATCTCGCCATCGCAGACAGGGCAGATGGTGTGCTCGGAGAGCTCCTCTAACCAGGCTCTGCGGGTCTCCAATTCATCGCCCTCCTCTCGCAGCCTCCTCAGTATTCGAGCAGCCCCGCCCTGCAGCGGTTTCTCAACCGCCGCCCAAGGGTCGTCATCGAGGCTTCCCATACGCTCCTTGGCCTGTGCCCTGATGGCTTCCGCCCGCGCCGATCCAGTGGCCGATTCCTGCGGCGAGTCGAGCGAGCTGGGAGCCCCTCTGGCGATTGGCCGTGCCAGCAGATACGCCACGAAGAAGCCGCCGGCATGGGCCATGTGGGCTATGTTCGACTCGCCAGCGGTCCCGGCTTGTAGCGAATACATCTGCCAGACCTCCAGACCCAGCCTGATGAAGACGATCAGCCAGACCGGCCAAGCCCGGATGAAGAACAGCAGAGGGAACTCAATCTTGTCCTCGGGCCAGCAGGCCATGTAAGCCCCCAGCAGCCCGAATGCAGCGCCGCTGGCCCCGATGGCCGGAGCCGACGACTCGGGATGCGACAGGATCCAAGCTGCGTTGCCTCCGACGAACCCGAGGAAGTAAACGGCCATCCACCTGCGTCCGCCCAGCCTCTGCTCCAGCGGAACCCCGACCAATGCGATCACCAGTATGTTGCCCAGGACGTGGACCCAGTCGGCGTGGAGCCACGCAGCAGACACCATCCTGTACGACTCGAGAGGGTCCCCCATGAGGTGCGGCTTGATGCCGAAGAGGTCGATCATCCACGCGAAGTGCATCGGGATTCCGGTCATTACCGAGTGTGCGAACTGCACGAAGGTCACGAGCATCAGCGAGAGCACGGTGGCCAGCGCCAGGCTGGTTTCACCGCGCACTGCGGAGACGTAGGGTCCGAGCGCAACTGCGACCAATATCCCGACCACAATCAGGTCGCTGCCCGCTAAGTCAGCCCACTCGACTCCCATGTAGCCCTTCCAAGCCGCGCGGCTTGAGCGAATAGCCGCTTCGACCCCGTGATGGAACTACTCAAACGATAGCCCACCTTCGGGCTCGTGTGGAACAAGGCACTCTGCTGATGGCGTCGGGCATCGAAGTGCATCGGGGCTCGCGAACGGTCCTGAAAGACGTCGATTTCCATCTGAGCGAAGGGGAGGTAGTGGCTCTGGTCGGGCCCAACGGCTCTGGCAAGACTACACTGCTCGAGGCCTGCGCCGGGCTGCTTCCTCTCACCTCAGGGAGCGTCAGCTGGCGCTCTGGGACAGGCTCTCAGCGAGTCGTGCGTGACTCGGATGGCCGCAGGACCGCTCTCCCGCCGATGGGACTCACCCTCCAGAGCGACGGGATGTGCGGTGAGGAGAACGTCGAGGAGAGGCTCGCCACCGCACTATGCGTCGCTGGAAGGCTCACTGACGAAGCGAAGATGGCCGAGATGCTGTCCGCATGGGGGTTGGAGCACAGGCGTGCGGACAGAATATCACAGTTGTCAGGGGGTCTGCGCCGTCGCCTGGCAGTACTGTGCGGACTCGCTCCCGCTGCGCTCTGCGGGGATTCTCGGGTCGCCCTGCTCGACGAGCCCTCGGAGGGGCTGGACGAGTCCGCCAGAGCGCTTCTGGCAGGCTGGCTGAGGGCTTTGGCCTCCATGGGCCACGGAGTCCTCGTCGCTACTCACGATGCGGAGGTGATCCGATGCGCTGACCGCGTGGTCAGCGTCGAGGGAGGCATGCTTACAGAGTCTACCGGCGAGTCCCAAGGAGCGCCCGCACAACTCCCCCAACCCGACGGCTCTTCCGAGCCCAGCACGCTCGGCTCGCTGATGAGGTGGGCCTTGAGGATGGAGATGCGCAATCCCATAGACACGGTCGGGCGGGCCGTACCGGCAATCGTGGCGATGCTCCTCGCATACGCTCTCGTAGGCGAACTCGACCTGAGTCACGCGGGCAACGACATGCTGGCCGCGCTGGTCCTCGTTCCCGCGTTCATCACAGCCGTAGTCTCGCCCGCTCTGGTCAGGCGCTTGGCTGAGGCCGACTGCGGGCGTTGGTGGGCCGCGGTCGTCGGCCCGATGACACGTCCTGCGAATTCGCTGGTCGGAGCGTCTCTCATTCTGCCGATTCCACTGACCTACCTATCGTGGTTCGTGCTGGCCGGCTCTTTCGATTCCGACGCATCGTCAGAGGTTCTGCGATGGCTCTGGCTGCCTGCGGTCGCCATGCTCGACGTCGCCATCGCAGCAGCCGCATTGCACCTGCTCGTAGCAGACCTCCGCCGAGCCAGTGCCGCAGCCGCCTCCCTCCTCCTCTTGGTGCTGGTCTGGCCCTTCCTCGAGCTGACGGATGCACTTTCGACAATCATGACCGACGGTATGTCGTTCGGGTTGGGTATGGGCGACCCGCTGGTGACCTGCCTGATTGCGAGCCTGACTTCCGCACTGGTCTGGGCTGTCGCGGTGTTCCTGCCTGAGGCCTGAAGACGAGCATTCATGACAGGGAGCAGATTCCGTAGACCATGTCATCTGCTGGAACGAGGGGCAAGACGCTGACAGCCCTCGGCCTGACAGGTGCAGCGGCCACGGTACTGCTCGGCTTCCTGTGGGCGCCGGAAGTCGATGCGGAGGCGTGGAAAGCGCCTGAGGCCTACCGGATACTGTTCTGGCACGTCCCCTTCGCTTGGTCCTCGTTCCTCGCCTTCTGCGTGCTCTTCGTCGGCTCAGTGACTTGGTACACGCGCCGCTCGGACATGGGGTGGAGGCTCATATGCACCGGCTCGGACCTCGGGCTGCTGTTCGGCTTGGGTGTGGTGATCTCTGGTCCCATCTGGGGCTCGGCAGAGTGGGGCGTGCCGTGGGACTGGGGCGACCTGAGGCTGAACACATACGGGCTCCTCACCGCGGTCGCCCTCTTCCTCGTGCTCGCTCGCAACTCTCAGCCCGACGGTCAGGACACCAGAGACACCATCGCAGCCGTCGGGCTGTTTGGCTTCGCTCTGGTCCCCATCACCGCTCTGGCGACGACTTGGTACCAGGAGCGCCATCCCGGAATCATCATCATCGAGAGCGAGGAGGCCGGGCTGGCGCCCGAGATAATGATGGTCCTGATCCTCGGCTTCGTCTCGTTCTTCCTGCTCTTCGCGGGCTTCGCCCTGCTTACTGACACCGTCCACCAGATGGAATCAAGACTGGGCCGCTTGCAGCGTCTTCTCGACGAGGAGGCGGTACATTGACCGGGCTGACCGAACTCGCTGTCGTGTACTTCGCTCTCATTGGCCTGATAGGTGTCTACGTCTACCGACTGTTCAGCAGGTTGGCTGACCTCGACGCGCGTATGGCGGCTGCCGAGGACGTCCTCTCAGACGACGAAATCGAGTGATTTACCCATTTTTCCCTCCGGGAACCCTTGAAACGGGCGGGCTGAGCGGAGAGCAGGGAGCATCATGCCAGCCGGAGCCTTCTGCATCGTCTGCGGGGCGCCCCCGCCACTCACCTCCGAGAGGATGTGCGAGGCATGCATGAGGCAGCGCACGACGCTGTCCAAGATACCTGAGATAATCCAGCAGTCACGCTGCTCCAAATGCGACTCCTATGAGGTCAGAGGACGATGGTCCGAGATGGACCCCGATATCATCGCCGACCTTCGAATCCGCGAGAACCTGGTCACCGAGGAGCGGGCCAAGCAAGTCGATGTCGACTTCGCCGTCGAAGCCATCGATGACAGGACGAACCGACTCCACGTGGATGTCAAGGGATCCATCGAGGGGTACGAGTTCGAAGATCAGCACTCGATCCTGCTCCAGACGAGCAACGCCGTCTGCCCGGCCTGCGCGCGAAAGGCCGGCTCTTACTTCGAAGCCACCGTCCAACTCCGCTCTGCTGGGCGACGCTTGGACGACGCCGAGCTCAAGGAACTCAGGGCGACGCTGGACGAGATGCTCGGGAACATGGAGCCGGATCCCATGTTCTTCGTCACCAACGAGGGGCCGGTGACTGGGGGCTGGGACCTGCAGCTCGGCTCGAAGGCCATGGCCAAGAACTGGGGGCGCAGACTGGTCAGGAGGTTCGGGGGGAGGATCAAAGAGACATCATCTGTAGTCGGCACCAGCGACGGCATCGACGTGACCAGACTCACCCTCAGCTACCGTAAGCCAGCCTACGGGCTAAGGGATGTCATCAGATTCAGACAGCAGTTCTGGCTCATCGACGGTTGGCAGAAGGACGGCCCGAGCCTGCGCAGACTGGATCGGTTCGAGCGAACCGGGGTATCATGGCGTGACATGGAGAAGTCGACAGTCGTATGCCCGACTAAGGAGCAGCACGATGTGGAGGTCATGAACCGCGACAGCTCCGCTGCCGAGGTGATGGACCCGACGGACTACAAGATGGTCACGGTGGCGCTCCCGTACGACGACGACGGCACCGCCTCACGCCTGCGCATCGGCTTCATAGACGGAGCATGGCTGGCGTTGCCGGGAGCAGTCAACGAGGTGTGAGCATGGGCGAGAGTGACATGGCCTCCCTGCTCGCCGAGCTAGATGCCAGTGGTATGGCCGGGCTCACTCGCAGTTTCGCAGACGACCTCGAGGCCGCGATGGCAGCCGAGGTCGGCATCGAGGACGACTCCGACTGGAGCGGCGTCCTCTGCCTCGGCATGGGCGGCTCCGGGGCAGGAGGGCGCTTCCTCAAGGCACTGGCCGACGCGGAGGGCGGCCTTCCCTTCGTCGTATGGGGCGACTACGGCCTGCCGAGCTGGTGGGGCCCCGAATGGCTGGTTCTGGCCACTTCCTACTCGGGCAACACCGAGGAGACCCTGGACGGTGTGCGCGAGGCTCTCGAGTCCGGCGGCACCGTGGTGGGCGTGTGCTCGGGCGGACAACTCGTGGAACTGCTCGATGGCAGCGACGACTCCGTCTCGCTCGCAGTCCCCGGCGGCCAGATGCCACGCTCGGCATTCGGCCACATCCTCGGCACCCAGCTCGCCGCCTGCTGGGCACTGGGCCTGCTCGCCGCGCCTAGCGCGGATGAGAGGGCAGCGATGGTCGAGCGCCTCAGGGCTGCTTCAGCTGACGCTGATCTGATTGATGGCGACGGCATGTCCGAGACGATGGCTCGCTCCATAGCCGGACGCGAGGTCGGAATCGTGGCACCCACCGAACTCGGCCCGGCCGCGTATCGATTCGCCTGCCAGCTGAACGAGAACTCGGCGGCGTTCGCGCACCACGCAGAGGTTCCCGAGATGAACCACAACGAGATCGTAGCATGGTCCGCAGAAGACACATCATCCCGAGGGCTCATCGCATTCACATCCGACGGCACGCGCCCGCGCGCGCGAGCGCGCATGGGCTGGATGCTGGACAACATCGAGACCGAGATCGTTTGGCGCATCGAGTGCGAGGGCGCCAGCCTGCTCGAGCGGCTGCTCTACGCAGCTCACGTCACCGACTGGGTGTCGATCGCGCTCGCGCTGCTGAACGGCAAGGATCCCTCTGAGATGGCTGCGATAGACTCGCTCAAGGTGCACTTGGCGAGCATTCAGTAGAGCGGCCCGAGGACCAGTCTCGGGTCGGGGTAGTCGAGCAGCGCCTGCCCCCTGTCCTCGGGTGCGACGACCCCGGGGAGGTCATGTGTCTCAGGCTCGACGAGCGAGAGCTGGAAGTGGAG